>ERZ836877.31-NODE-31-length-194108-cov-27.502894_pt1 | contig 194108 bp, 171 predicted proteins | sample MGYA00519469_ERZ836877 | MGnify/ENA primary metagenome ERZ836877 (study PRJEB31850, sample SAMEA3708809) | human gut metagenome | biome: human gut; feature: human-associated habitat; material: faeces | place: China | collected 2014 ... | reverse complement strand
TTGTATGAAGTTCTGAAGGTACAGAAAGAAAAGACCGATGAGGTCTTTTTTTTGTGCCATTTAAGTTGACAGTACGTAGTGAATTTTATAAAATAATATTAAGTATTTTTAAAATATGAAATGATATGATTTGGGGTGTTTATATTGAAATATATATTCTTTGGGAGTTTGGTTATCTTATTGATTCCCCTCTTATTTTGTATATATACAGTACAACGGATAGAAAAAAACGCTTTACGGAATTCGGTGTTTGGATTACTGCTTTCACAGACAGGAATGGTTATGCTGTATGGTATGGCGTTGATGACAGTCGATGAGAAGCTGGCATTGTTTTTTTATGCACTTTTTTATTTTTGTGTAGATTTTATGACGTTGTTGCTGTTTATTTATAGTCGTGTATATGCTGACACCTATCGGCATAAAGTATGGATGCGTCCGGTAACGTATATCCTGTTGCTTACAGATGCGATTGTGTTATTTTCAAATCTTAGAGTGCAGAATGTATTCCATGTGGCTCCGATGACAGACCAGTTCGGTAATGTTTATTATGGTGTAAAAAGCTATGGTATCTTGTATGGGGTTCATACATTGATTTGTTATGCATTTGCTGCGGCATGTCTGATTGTTCTGCTTGTCCGCAGGTCAAAATGCCCAAGAATTTTTCAAGTAAATTATTCTTCGATCATTATTACGCTTATATTGACCGCAATTGCAAATATTATGTTTTTCAAGTTTGAATTCATTTACGATTTTTCATTGATCGGATATACCGCATTATGTTGTGCAATCACTTATTTTACATTCTTTCATATTCCGGCGGGCCTTGTAGAAAAAATGCTGGCCTTGTTTATTAAGACTATCGATGACGGAGTTGTCTGTTATGATGTAAAAGGGAAATGCATTCATGCAAATGAACAGGCAAAGAAGATTCTTCATGTGTCTGAGCTTTCTGCACTTGATAAAAAGTTGCAGGGCTGGCTGAATGGAAAAAATCTTCGGGATATTCATGATATTGCATGGAAAGAACAATTTCGAATAGATGGAAAAGTACATTTCTTTCAGTTTCAATATAAGAAGATGATATATGAGAATCACGAGATTGGAAGCTTTTTTTTGTTACATGACCGAACGGAAGAAGTGGAGCGTGTGAAATCTGAACAGTATAAGGCAAACCATGATGCATTGACAGGTATTTATAATCGGGAATATTTTTATGAGTGCGCAGAACAGATGTTACGGGAGAATTCAGATACGGCGTTTTATATTGTTTGTAGTGATATCCGTGATTTTAAGATTGTGAACGATGTATATGGAAGTAAAAAGGGGGATGATATTTTAATAAAACAGGCAGAAAGTCTGAAACAGAAAACTCCGGCAGGTTGTATTTATGGGCGGTTGGCAGGTGACCGGTTTGCACTGCTTTTGCCAAAGGAATTATTTCAGGAAAACATATTTCGACGGGAGATTTCGCGAATTGAGCATATAGAAGGTAATTCCAGTTTTAGGCTGCGTATGTATATGGGAATCTATGAAGTAGACGATAGGAATACACCGGTTGCAGTTATGTGTGACCGGGCTATTATGGCAATCAAAACCATCAAGGATGATGTTTCAAACCGTATCAGCTATTATGATAAGGAGCTGCGGGAGACTGCACTCAAGGAACAGGGAATTATCAGTCAGTTCCATGATGCGCTAGAGGGCGGACAGTTCTGCTTTTATATTCAGCCACAGATATCTGCGGACGGTGTTGTGCGTGGTGGAGAAGCACTGGTTCGCTGGATTCATCCAGAGCGTGGTATGATTCCGCCGGGAGAGTTTATTGAGCTGTTTGAGCGGACCGGTCTGATCAGTGAGTTGGATCGTTACATATGGGAGAAAGCCTGTATCCAGCTTCGCGACTGGTGCAGACAGGGACATGCAGATTTTTATTTGTCAGTAAACATTTCACCACGTGATTTTTATTATATGGATATCTATAAAGTGTTTACTCAACTGGTACAAAAGCATGGCTTCGAAGCGAAGAATCTTCATCTGGAAATCACGGAAACGGCAGTCATGTCGGATACGAAAAAAGTAATCCGTCTGGTAAACAAACTGCGGCAGTATGGGTTTAAGGTGGAGATGGATGATTTTGGAAGCGGATATTCTTCTTTGAATATGTTGAAGGATATCAAGATGGATACAATCAAACTGGATATGGGATTTTTACGTAAGACCAGAAATAATGAACGAAGTATGTCAATCGTAAGCAATGTTATTCATTTGTCGAAACGACTGGGGATGGAGGTTGTTACCGAGGGAGTAGAAACCAGGGAACAGGTGGATGCATTAACCATGATGGGGTGCGATGTATTTCAAGGATATTATTTTGCAAAACCAATGTCGGTTTGGGATTATGAAGACAAATATATTTCAACCGAAGGATAGGGGAGATAGGATTGAAGAGTGCGATGTTAGCGATTATGCTGATTATGATTGTTTTGTTGGTATATCGCATTGTTATGATCAAGCAGATAGAACAGACACAGGTTGCGAAGGATGTGATACGGCTTCATATGGTAGCTGCATCAACCATTTTGTTTTATGCCATGACGATTCTGGATATCAATGATACAGTTGCATTGGCGTCGTATGGCTTGTATTTTTGGTGCAGTGATTTCCTGTTGATATTGTTTTTTATTTATATTAATGATTTTACACAGGAGACGTTTGTCAACAAACGTGGAGGTTTAATCCTTGGGATATTGATAGCGATTGACGGGATTCTGTGTGGCATTAATGTATATAATCAGATGTTATTTTCGGTTGTATTATCCGGAGATAAAGCAGAGGGATATTATTACAAAGTCACCTCAAGAACGTGGCTTTATTCATATCACAAGTTGTTCGTGTATATGTTTGCGGTTATGACATTTCTGCTGTTAGCTTATGAAATCTATAAGGCGGCACGAATTTATGTGAAACAGTATTATGCAATTTTGTATTGCTTTTTGCTCATGATTGCAACAAATGTTGTTTATGAGGTGCTCAACCTGGAGTTTGATTACTCCGTGTTATTTTACGGAATTACCGCTGCCGGCATCTATTATATTACATTTCAGTATGTGCCGAAGGGGTTGGTGGAGAAAACACTTGTTATGGTGGTACAAAATTTCACAGATGGTGTTGTCTGCATGGATATCAAAGGACGATGCATCTATGCCAATGTGTATGCCAGACAGGTATTTCATGTAGATAAAGATACTCGTGTGATCGAGAACTATTACCGGTCGTGGAAGGGTGATCGCAAACCGGAAGAAATCGAGGAATGCAGTTGGCAGGGCGAGACAGAAATCAATGGTAAACAGAATTTTTTTGCTGCACGATATCGGGGAATCTGGGATGAAGACAACCGTTTTATCGGTTGTTATTATGTACTGCATGATGAAACAGAACATCGGAAAAAACTGGAGGAAGAACGCTACAGGAGTAATTATGATTCGCTGACAGGTCTGTTCAACCGTGAGCATTTTTATGAAACTGTTGAGCAGCAGATCGTCGCAAATCCAAATGTAAAGTATAGCATTCTGTGTGCGGATATTCAGAACTTTAAGATCATCAACGATGTGTTTGGAATTGAGCGTGGCGACGCGGTGTTACGGTCTCTGGCAAACATGTTCCGAAATCTGGCGACGGGCGATACAGTACTGGCGAGACTTTCGGCAGATCGATTTGCAGTCTGCGTGCGCGATGAGAAGCTCAACCATGAGCGATATTTGGAGGAATTGGATCTGATTAGCCATATTGGAGATAATAATTCTTACCACGCACGGATTTATACCGGAATCTGTCCAATCCGGAACATCAAAACACCGATATCTGTCTACTGTGACAGGGCATTTCTGGCGATTGAATCGATTAAGGGGGATTATCAGCAGTCCATTGCATATTATGATGATGAATTGCGAAAACAGATGCTGGAGCGACAGCATATGGTCAGTGATTTTCGCTCTGCAATAGCAAAACAGGAATTTCGGCTATATTTGCAGCCACAGGTGGATGAGCAGGGAACGATGCTTGGCGCGGAGGCATTGGTGCGCTGGTTCCGTCCGGTGCATGGCATGATGCTGCCGGAGGAGTTTGTCGATGTGTTTGAAAAATCCGGTCTGATCAGCGCGATGGATCAGTATGTATGGGAGCTTGCCTGTAAGGAGTTGCAGCGTTGGAAAGCGATGGGAAAAGAGCAGTATTACATATCGGTCAATGTATCACCGAAGGATTTTTATTTCTTAGATATTTATACAACTCTGACAACTCTGGTGGAATGTTATGAGATTGATCCGGATAAGCTGCGTCTGGAGATTACAGAAACGTCCGTCATGAAAGATGCGAATAAACATCTGGCGTTGATCGATGATCTCCGGACATATGGGTTCCGTGTGGTGATGGATGATTTTGGACGTGGATACTCGTCATTGAATATGCTGCAGGACATGAATCTGGATGCAATCAAGATTGATATGGAATTCCTGCGGAGAAATGAAGATCCGGAGCGTAGCCGGATGATTCTGGAAATGGTACTGAATCTGGCAAAGGAGCTGGATATCCATGTAGTGACAGAGGGCGTCGAACAAAAAGACCAGCTTCAGTATATGCAGGAGCTTGGATGTACATTGTTCCAGGGCTACTATTTTGCAAAACCGATGCCGGTCAATCAGTTCGAGAAAACTTATTTTTAACTTAAGCGAGCAGGGTTTCCCATGTCTCGTAAAGTGCGGAGAGCGTTTCTTCCAGCTCTTCGCGCTTTTTTGATAGCTCGCCGAGTTTGGCAGAGTTTGTTGCGTATTCAGGATTTAAGAATTCCTCGTCAATCTGCGCAATCGCTGCCTCTGTTTCTTCAATTTTTTGTTCTGTTTTTTTGATATCGTTTTCTTTCTTACGAAGTCGTGCCTGTTCTTCCTTCTGCTTTTTGTAATCATCTTTGCCGGAAGGAGTGGCAGAAGGTGCTGTTACGGTGTCTGCGGAAGTATCCGTCTGTTTCGGTGCAGCCGCCTCGTACACCTGATCCTTGTGACTTTCGTAATAATCGTAATTTCCGATAAAGCTGTAAAGCTGTTTGTCCTTTAATTCCAGAATCCGGGTTGCAATCCGGTTGATGAAATAACGGTCATGACTGACAACAAATACGGTTCCGGTATAGCTGCGGATTGCATCCTCCAAGATACCCTTGGACTGGATATCCAGATGGTTTGTCGGCTCATCTAGGATTAAGAAATTGGCAGGGGAGAGCATGAGCTTGGCAAGGGACACACGTCCACGCTCGCCGCCGCTTAAATCTTCAATCTTCTTAAATACGTCGTCTCCGGTAAATAAAAAGGCTGCCAGTACATTTCGGATTTTTGTGTTGGTCAGATCCGGGTAGGCATCGCTGATCTCCTCGAAGATCGTCTTATGCAGGGAGAGTACCTGATGCTCCTGGTCGTAATAGCCGATATGTACGCGCGAGCCAAGGGCAATCGTTCCGGCGTCCTTCGGTACAAGATGATTGACCATCTTTAAGATCGTGGTCTTTCCAGTTCCGTTTCCGCCGATCAGGGCGACCTTTTCGCCGCGCTTGATATCAAAGTCAAGATCTTGGAACAGACAGTTTGTGCCGAAAGATTTCGCCAGATGCGTGACGGTTAAGACGTCATTCCCGCTTTCCACAGATGGCTCTAAGGTGAGCCGCATCTCGGAGGCAACCTCGGTCGGCTTGTCTAAGACTTCAATCTTATCTAACATCTTTTCACGGCTTTCCGCACGTTTGATGGACTTCTCACGGTTAAATTGCTTGAGTTTCGTGATGACAGCTTCCTGATGCTTGATTTCCTGCTGCTGGTTTAAGTAGGCCTTCATCATGTTGGCACGGATCTCTGCGCGCTTGGATGCAAAGTAGGTGTAGTTTCCGTGGTAGACGGTTGCCTTTTTGTTGTCGATTTCTACGATCTGCGTTGCAATCCGATCAATGAAATAGCGGTCATGGCTGACCACGATCACACTACCAGGATAAGAGGACAGGAAAGACTCGAGCCATGAAATACTTGGCATGTCCAGATGGTTTGTCGGCTCATCGAGGATGATGATGTCCGGGCGTGTCAGAAGCAGGCGTCCCAGTGCGATTCGCATCTTCTGACCACCGGATAATGTATTGATATGGCGGTCATAGTCCTCCGGACCAAAACCGAGTCCTTTTAAAACGCCTGTAATCTCACTCTCATAAGAATACCCATTGTCGCGGTCGTATTTGCTGCTCAGGCGGTTGTAGGTCTCTAAGATCTTCTCTAATTCTTCGCCTTCTGCATGCTTCATATCCTGTTCTAAACGGCGGATATTCGCCTCTAAATCAAGGATGTACTGTTTGGTTGCAAGCATTTCGCCATAGATCGTGTTGTCAAAGGAGATATCCTGATGCTGGGACAGATACCCAATCGTGGTATCCTTGGCAATCACGACCTGTCCGCTGTCGGCGGATTCTTCGCCCATGATAATCTTTAGGAGCGTCGTTTTTCCAGAGCCGTTGATACCGACAATGGCGATCTTTTCTTTCTCGTTGACATGGAAGTTGATATCCTTCAAAACTTCCTTTGTGCCGAATGCTTTTGATATATTCTGGCATGCTAACAGCATGATAAATTCCTCCTGCGTGTTTCGAACAAATTCTACCAGTGCATTTTATCAAAAAGCGGGAGGACTTTCAATCATACATTGAAATAAGCACGAAAAAATGGTATACTAAAACATAATTATGCGAACAAATGTTTTGAGAATTTCCATGAAAAAGGAAGTGAAGGTTTTGTTATTTGGGAAAACGAGTCAGGCAAAAAAAGAGATAGAAGCACTGTTTCATGAAGTGCAGATCAATCTGGAGAACAACTACAAGGATCTGGCGATTTCTGCGCGGAAGCAGGCGGAGGTAAAGCTGGCTGAATATCAGGCAGCCGGGGAGCTAAAGGAAAAGGAATATAAGAAATTAAAAGAGCAGCTCGACGAATATACAAAACGAATGGAAGGATATCATCATTGATATGCAGCAGGGAATTGGTAGAAAAATAGTGATTGCGGTCGGCATGCTTGTAGTTGCAGGACTTTTGATCGTACTGTACCAGTGGGGGAATGCACGGGAGGATACATCAAAGGACAGGCAGCTTGCCGATGGACAGACGACGTACAGCTTCGCGATGGGAACATCGGTGTCAGTCAGTCTGTATGGGACACAGGATACGGAGTATGCAAAGATTGAACAGGCAATCAAAGACTTAGATGAGCAGGAGATATCATGGCGGCAGGAGGGCAGTGCCTTATATAAGCTGAACCACACATACACAGCGGGAGAAGCGGCAGAGGTTTCGGATACCTTGTATCTGGCGCTGACGCAGGCGTATAACATATGCCGGGACAGCCAGGGCGCACTGGATATTACGATCCGTCCACTGGCGAATCTCTGGAATATCGAGTCGGCGACGGAGAAAGATTTCCGGGTTCCAACTGACACAGAGATTAAGACTGTGCTTGAAAAGACAGGCTATGAGGCAGTGACGATTGGTGAATCGCAGACGGTGACGATCGACAAGTCTGATATGGTGTTAGATCTTGGCGCGGTTGGCAAGGGATTCGCACTGGATATTGCAGAACAGATATTAAAAGAAGATGCAGTAAGCGGCGGAACGATCAGTGTCGGCGGAAGCGTGCTTGTGTATGGTGCAAAAAAGGACGGCAGTTCATTTCGGGTAGGCATCCGTGATCCGCAGGGTGACGCAGAGGATATGATCGGTTATTTGGAATTTGCTTCGAACAGTAACACCTGTGTATCCACCTCCGGTGATTATGAAAAGTTTATCGAGAAGGATGGTACGAGGTATCATCATATTTTAAATCGTACAACCGGATATCCGGCGGAGTCAGGACTTGCTTCGGTGACAGTTGTATGCCAAAATGGCTTGTACAGCGATGCATTGTCGACGGCATGCTATGTGCTTGGCTATGAGAAGTCTTTGCCGTTGTTGCAGAAGTACAAGGCAGAGGCAGTATTTATTGACAAAGAAAATCAGGTGACTGTGACGGATGGACTGAAAGAACAGTATCATGCGGCACAGGCTGCACAGAAATAAAATAGAAGGCGAAAAGAGATGTTAAAAATGAAGTGGCTGGAACATTTAAAGACGATTACCGCACATAAGATTATGGTGATGCGGCATTGCTTTGCGGTTGGATTGTATAAGCAGGGACTGTTGCACGACCTGTCCAAATATTCATGGACGGAGTTTTCGATGGGCGCGAAATACTATCAGGGAAACCGCAGCCCGAACGATGCAGAGCGTGAGGATAAGGGATACACCTCTTCGTGGCTGCACCACAAGGGAAGAAACAAACACCATCTGGAGTACTGGGTGGATTACAATGTTGACAGAAGCGATACAAAACATTTGCTGGTTGGCTGTAAGATGCCGAAGGAATATGTGATTGAGATGTTCTGTGACCGTGTGGCAGCCTGCAAGATTTACAACAAGGAAAATTATTATGAGAAGCAGCCACTCGATTATTATATGAATGGCAGATCGAGACGTCTGCTGCATCCGGATTCCGCGAAGCTTCTGGAGAAGTATCTGAATATGCTTGCGAGAAAGGGCGAGGCTTATACCTTTCGTTATATTCATAATTATGAGGTGATTCCGCTGCGTCGGAAGAAGCTTGCGAAGTATCTGCCATTTTTGAAATATTTGTTTCCGTATGGAGAAGATTACTAGGAGATAAGATGAAATTTACACATTTACATGTGCATACGCAGTACAGTCTGTTGGACGGCTCGGCAAAGATCAAGGAGCTGGTTCCGCGTGCGAAAGAACTTGGCATGGATGCGCTGGCAATCACAGACCACGGTGCGATGTATGGCGTGATCGAATTTTATAAGACATGTAAGGCAAATGGAATCAAGCCGATCATCGGCTGTGAGGTGTATGTGGCACCGGGTTCCAGGTTTGACCGTGAGGTGGTAAAGGGAGAAAACCGGTATTACCATCTCGTTCTGCTTGCAAAAAACAACGAGGGATACCACAACCTCTGTAAGATCGTGACACGTGGCTACACGGAGGGCTATTATTATAAACCGCGTGTGGACATGGAGGTGCTGGAGAAATACCATGAGGGTATCATTGCACTTTCGGCATGCCTGGCTGGTGAGGTTGCGACTGACTTGCGTCAGGAGCAGTATGAGAAAGCAAAAGAAGCAGCATTGCGTCATCTGAAGATCTTTGGCGAGGGCAATTATTATCTGGAGATGCAGGATCATGGCATCCCGGATCAGCGTACCGTCAATATGGGCGTGATGCGGTTGTCCAAAGAAACCGGCATCCCGATGGTTGTTACGAACGATTCCCATTATATCAACAAAGAGGACTGGGAGGCACATGATATTCTGCTCTGTATCCAGACGGGAAAGACGGTCAATGACGAAGATCGTATGCGCTATGAGGAAGGACAGTTCTATCTGAAATCTCCGGAGGAGATGGAGGCGCTGTTCCCATATGCAAAGGAAGCATTGGAGAATACGAACAAGATCGCAGATATGTGTAATGTCGAGATCGTATTTGGTGAGCGGAAGCTTCCAAAATACGATGTGCCGGAGGGGTATGATTCCTTCTCGTATCTGACGATGCTCTGTGAGGAGGGCGCGAAAAAGCGGTATCCAGAGGTCACAGATGAGGTAAAGAACCGTCTGCATTATGAGCTTGACATGATTAAACAGATGGGCTTTGTTGATTATTTCCTGATTGTGTGGGATTTTGTCAATTACGCGAAAAGTCATGATATTCCGGTTGGACCGGGCAGAGGCTCTGCTGCCGGATCAATTGTATCCTATTGTCTGTATATTACGGATATCGAGCCGCTTCGGTACGATCTGCTGTTTGAACGATTCCTGAATCCGGAACGTGTATCGATGCCAGATATTGATATTGATTTCTGTGTCAACCGAAGACAGGAAGTCATTGATTACGTCGTACAGAAATACGGCAAGGAAAAGGTTGTCCAGATTGTCACTTTCGGTACGATGGCAGCAAAGATGTGTGTGCGCGACGTCGGTCGTGCGATGGCACTTCCATATAGTCTGTGTGATAAGGTTGCAAAGGCAATTCCGAACAAGGTTCCGGGCGTAAAAGATGTCACTCTTCCGGTGGCTTTGAAAGTAAGTCCAGACCTGAAGGAAATGTATGAGAATGAACCGGATGTAACAAAGCTGCTTGACATGGCAATGAAGCTCGAAGGTCTGCAACGGCATACGGGTGTACATCCCGCAGGCGTTATCATCGGTCAGAAGCCAATCGAGGAATATGTACCGCTCGCACGGAGCGTGGATGGTGGTATTGTCTGCCAGTATGAGAAAGACCCGGTGGAAGAGCTGGGGCTTTTGAAGATGGACTTTCTGGCATTGCGGAATCTGACTGTCATCAAGGACGCGTTAGATCGGATTGAAGAAAATCATGGTGTGAAGCTCAATATGTCGGAACTGGATATGAGTGATCCGGCAGTCTATGAGCTGTTATCAGAAGGAAAGACCGACGGCGTGTTCCAGTTGGAAAGTGCCGGTATGAAGTCTTTCATGAAGCAGTTGAAGCCGAAGAATCTGGATGAAATTATTGCCGGAATCTCGCTGTATCGCCCGGGACCGATGGATTTCATTCCGAAGTACTTAGCGAACCGTGAGCATCCAGAAAGTATCGTCTATGATACACCGAAGCTGGAGAAGATCCTGAAATCAACATACGGATGTATGGTATATCAGGAGCAGGTTATGCAGATCGTAATGGAGCTTGCCGGATATTCGATGGGACGTTCGGATCTGGTACGCCGTGCGATGGCGAAGAAAAAAGCGGACGTCATGGACAAAGAACGGCAGTATTTTGTATATGGTAACGAGGAGTTAAACGTGCCGGGCTGTGTCAAAAACGGTATCCAGGAATCCGTCGCCAATAAAATCTTCGACGATATGGTCGATTTTGCGAACTATGCATTTAACAAGTCGCATGCGGCAGTGTATGCGGTGGTCGCATATCAGACCGCATATTTAAAGATCTATTATCCGGTTGAATACATGGCAGCGCTGATCTCGTCTGTCCGTGAAAATACGGAGAAGATGAGCAGTTATATCCAGACGTGTAAATCGCTTGGCATCAAAATCCTGCCGCCGGATATCAACAAAGGAAGCGGAGATTTCCTTGTCGATGGAAATGCGATCCGGTTTGGCTTGTCAGGATTAAGAAGTATCGGAGACGGTGTGACAGAAGTCGTGCACCAGGAGGTTGTTGCGAACGGTCCATTTACAAGCTTAGAGGATTTCTGTACGAGACTTTCTGGGAAGGAAGCAAACAAGCGGACGATCGAGAGCTTTATTTTAGCAGGAGCGTTTGACAGCTTCGGCTATAACCGCCATCAGATGATGATGGTGTATCCGGCTGTGTTAGAGCAGACGGCGAAAGAAAAGAAAAATGCCATGAGTGGACAGATGTCGCTGATGGATTTCCTTGGAGAGGAAGAAAAGACGGAATTTCAGGTGCGCTATCCGGATGTGGAGGAATACCCGAAGGATGAGCTGCTTGCAAAGGAAAAGGAGATTCTGGGTATCTATGTCAGTGGACATCCGCTGGAGGATGATCTGGATATTATAGAAGAATACACAACCGCGAAGTCGACGGCATTTCTGGCAGATACCGAGGAGGACGAGAATGCCGGAACGGAGATGGAGTTCGAAGAGCGGGAATGTGTCGTGGATAAATCCAGCTACACGATCGGCGGTCTGCTCACGGAGATTACGAAGAAGACAACACGAAACGGCGATGAGATGGCATTCCTTACTGTGGAGGATCTGTATGGTTCGGTTGAGGTTGTCGTGTTCGCCAGAGATTACCGGCAGAATAAAGACCGGTTTGTGAAGGATGCGAAGGTGCTGATCAAAGGAAATGCATCGGTCGATGAGCGGGGCGGCAAGCTGCTCTTCTCAAAGATGACAACCTTCGACGAGATACGGCAGGAACGTATAGCAGCCGGTAAGGAACTGTGGCTGCGCTTCACAGAATTAGAGACCTATATGCAGCAGGAGCAGGCACTCTATGCGACGCTCCGGCAGTATCCGGGCCGGGTGGTCGTGAAGGTACTGATCAAACCAGCCGGAGAAGGACAGGAGCAAAATATCAAGCTCAAGCAGTTACCGGATTTATACCGGGTCGATGCCAGTGAGACTCTGGTAGAGAAATTGAAACAGACATATGGAGAGGCGAATGTCATTCTCTTAGATAAGAAAGGAAACGGAGAAAAATCGTGATAACGTCAGCGTCAAACGACAAAATCAAAGAAATAAAAAAGCTGATCAAATCCGCCAGCCGGCGCAAAGAGACCGGACTTTATATCGTGGAGGGCATCCGCATGGTGCGGGAGATTCCGGCAGATGCGGTCAAGACACTTTATGTGGCGGAAAGCATGACAGACAAATTCGCAGATATCTGCAACCAGATACCGGCAGAGGTGGAAATTGTCAGGGATTCGGTTTTCCAGAGTATGTCGGATACAAACACGCCGCAGGGAATTCTGGCGGAGGTATATCAGACAGCCACAACGGAGGATGATTTATTTGCAGGTGATGCGGCACCGTTTCTTCTGATTATCGAACGACTGCAAGACCCGGGAAATCTTGGTACCATTATACGAACCGCAGAGGGCGCTGGGGTGACGGGTATTATCCTGAGTGCAGATACGGTCGACATCTACAACCCGAAGGTGATCCGTTCTACGATGGGATCGATCTTCCGGATGCCAATTGCCGTAGCCGAGGATCTGGCAGCGACGATCGATCGCGTGAAAACACGTGGAATCCCGGTTTATGGGGCGCATCTGGATGGGGCAACCTTCTATGAGAAAGATTTTACCGGTGGCTGTGCATTTCTGATCGGAAACGAAGGAAATGGTCTGTCCGATGAAATCAGCGCAAAAGCGGATGATCTGATCCGGATTCCGATGTGCGGACAGGTGGAGTCGTTAAATGCAGCGATTTCGACCGCGGTGATCGCATACGAGGTATTGCGACAGCGAAGCACAGGAAAAAAATGAAAAAGTTTGGAATATTACAATATAGGCACGCATATATTGTAAATGTACAATATTAAAAATTCACAGTTTATATGGGGATATAAATGAGGCTGTGAACATTGACAAGAGGGAGGAAAAAATATGACAGAGAAGATTTTGAACAACAATCAGGTGGTAGTAGCAGGAGAAATCGTATCAGATTTCCGATTCAGCCATGAGATATTCGGAGAGGGATTCTATATGGTGGATCTGGTAGTCAGCAGATTAAGCGATGCGCATGACGTGATTCCTTTGATGGTTTCCGATCGCCTGTTTGATGTAGAAAAATCCCACATCGGGGAAAAGGTACTGGCGAAGGGACAGTTCCGGTCGTACAACAAGCACGAGGAGAACAAGAACCGTTTGATCCTGTCTGTGTTTGTACGTGAGATCGAGGTGATCGACGCGGTGGATGACAAGGAGAACAAACCGAACCAGATATACTTAGACGGATACATATGCAAAGAGCCGATCTACCGTATGACGCCGCTTGGCAGAGAGATTGCAGATATTCTGCTCGCTGTGAACCGGGCATACGGAAAATCAGATTATATTCCTTGTATCTGCTGGGGCAGAAATGCCAGATTTGCAGGAAAGCTCGCAGTTGGTGAGCATGTGGCAATCTGGGGACGTATCCAGAGCCGGGAATATCAGAAAAAAATAGGAAATGATGAGATAGTCAATAAGGTCGCATACGAGGTGTCAGTCAGCAAGATGGAATGTTTGGAATAATGATTGACAGACCTGTATAACGATGATATACTATCCTTGATTTTGATTGAGTAGAGGTGCGGAATTCAAGAGTACTTTGCGGGATGACTTAGAGCAGTGGATCGCATGGAAAAGGGGAAACCGCCGAAGGACGACAGATGTCTAAGCACTGGAATCCTGGTTGTGCAATGAAGAATTGTATGACTGTCATTTGTAAGCATGCAGATGGAGCGCTACCGGAATTGAGACATTTCAAGCTGGCACTTTATCGGGTGCCAGCTTTATTTATGGTTATACCTTATAATTATTTAGGAGGAAGAGAAAGATGTCAATTTTTACAGGTTCAGCAGTTGCGATTGTAACACCATTTAAGAAGGATGGTTCGGTGGATTATGATAAGTTCCGTGACGTGATCGAGTATCAGATCGCTGGTGGAACCGACTGTATCGTTGTATGCGGAACGACAGGTGAGTCTTCAACCTTATCCCATGAAGAGCATCTTGACTGTATTCGTTTCTGTGCAGAGGTTGTCAACAAGCGTATTCCGGTTGTTGCAGGAACAGGTTCAAATTGTACAGAGACAGCTATTTATCTGTCTCAGGAAGCAGAAAAGTACGGTGTGGATGGTCTGCTTGTTGTAACACCATATTACAACAAGGCAACACAGAAAGGGCTGATCGCACATTACACAGCCGTTGCAAACAGCGTGACACTTCCAATTATCATGTACAACGTACCAAGCAGAACTGGTACGAACATCCAGCCGGAGACAGCCGTATATCTGGCTAAGAATGTAAAAAATATCGTAGCGATCAAGGAGGCAACTGGTAATCTGTCACAGGTTGCACGTCTGGTAAGCCTGGCAGATGGATGCCTCGATATATATTCTGGAAATGATGATCAGGTTATGCCAATCCTGTCCCTTGGTGGAAAGGGCGTGATTTCTGTACTTGCAAATGTAGCTCCGAAGGAGACACATGATATGGTACAGAAGTACTTAGATGGTGATGTGGTTGGAGCCAGAGAGATTCAGATCAAGGCAATTCCTCTGTGTGAGGCACTGTTCTGTGAGGTAAACCCAATCCCTGTCAAGAAGGCAGTGGAACTGATGGGACTTTGCGAAGGCAACCTTCGTATGCCACTGACAGAGCTTGAGGCAGAGCATACAGAGCAGTTAAAGAAAGCAATGACAGGATTTGGTGTAAAAATCCAGTAATACAGATAGACAGACCGGGAGGAAAAACAAATGATTCGTGTGATTATGCATGGTTGTAACGGTAAGATGGGGCAGGTCATCACAGGACTTTGCAAGGAAGATCCGGATGTGGAGATCGTTGCTGGCATTGATGTCGTAGATAATAGAGAAAACGGATATCCGGTATTTACAGATATCAACGCATGTGATGTCAAGGCAGATGTGATTATTGATTTTGCAGCAGCCGTTGCGGTTGATAAGCTGCTTGATTATGCAGTTGATAAGCAGGTTCCAGTTGTACTTTGTACGACCGGACTTTCCCCGGAGCAGCTCAACAAGGTATCTCTTTGCTCTGAGAAGGTAGCAATCTTGAAGTCTGCCAACATGAGTCTGGGTATCAATACGTTGATGAAGCTCCTGAAGGATGCAGCAAATGTATTTGCACCAGCCGGTTATGATATTGAGATCGTAGAGAAGCATCATAATCAGAAAGTGGATGCACCATCGGGAACAGCACTGGCACTTGCCGATGCGATCAACGACGCCAGAGACAATGCGTATGAGTATGTCTATGACCGTTCGCAGGTAAGAAAGAAGCGTGACAAGAAAGAACTTGGTATCTCTGCGGTACGTGGCGGAACGATCGTCGGTGAGCATGAGGTGATTTTTGCAGGTGTGGACGAAGTGATCGAGTTTAAGCATACGGCTTATTCGAAGTCTGTATTTGCCAAGGGCGCAGTGGAAGCAGCAAAGTTTCTGGCAGGAAAGCCGGCAGGCTTTTATGATATGGCAGATGTGATTGGATAAGCGAGGAACGATTATGTATCAGGATGAAATTATTTTGTGCAGTGCTTCAAAGTACACGCAGAAGTATTATTTGAATGAAGATTTTGACAATCTGCCGACTGAGGTTAAAAAAGAGCTTCGGATTCTGTGCACGTTGTTCACAGAAGATGTTGGTGGAATCATTATGCTTGTGTTTGACAGTATGGGAAACCTGAATATTGTCACTGACGCGGCAGAGGAAGATATCCTGTACGACGAGATTGGCTGTGGTTTAAAAATCAAGCAGATCAGAAAGGAAAAGAAGGAATTGTTTGAACAGCTGGAGCTGTATTTTCAGACATTTTTCCTTAGCTAAGGGGAAGATATATGTTATTTGCAGTAGACGTTGGAAATACGAATATTACAGTAGGACTGTTTGATGGAAAAAAGCTGATCAAGACGTTCCGTATCACAACTGGTACGGCACGTACATCGGATGAGTATGGTGTGTATTTTGTGGATTGGCTTCGGGTACGGGATATACATGTTTCAGAGATCGATGCGGTTATTATCGCGTCCGTTGTACCGAAGGTTATGCACTCTCTGACGAGTGGTATCATCAAGTATCTGAACATTCATCCGATTATTGTTGCACCAGGCATCAAGACTGGAATCAATATTGCGATTCCGGAACCAAAGACACTGGGTGCCGACCGTCTGGTCGATGCAGTGGCTGCGTATGAGTTGTATGGCGGTCCGGTAATCGTTGTAGATTTTGGAACTGCAACGACGCATGATCTGGTATTGGAAGGTGGCGTGTTCCATTCGGGGGCGACATCGCCGGGAATCCGACTGGCGGCAGCAGCACTCTGGTCCGGGACTGCAAAGCTTCCAGAAATCGAAATCAAGAGACCAGATACGATTCTGGCAAAGGATACAGTCAGCAGTATGCAGGCAGGTGTATTCTATGGCTATGTTGGTCAGACCGAGTATATTATCCGCAGGATCAAGGAAGAGTCCGGACTGGATAACATCAAGGTTGTGGCAACTGGCGGACTTGGTAAGCTGATTTCAGAGAATACCGATTGTATTGATTATTATGATGCAGACCTCACACTGAAAGGCTTGCAGTTAATTTACGAGAAACAATAAAGGACGAAACGATGGATTTTACTGGTAAAATCGCATTGGCACCAATGGCAGGTATCTGTGACCTGCCATTTCGTCTCTTATGCAAAGAGATGGGCTGTGATATCGTATACACGGAGATGGTGAGTGCCAAGGGCATGTATTATAACAACAAAAATACGGGACCGCTGCTTATGACAAAACCGGAGGAAGCACCAATTGGCGTGCAGATCTTTGGCAGTGAACCGGAGCTTATGGCATCACAGGCAAAAAGACTGGAGGATAAGGGATTTTCTTTTATCGATGTCAACATGGGATGCCCAGTTCCGAAGATCGTCAACAACGGCGAAGGTTCCGCGCTGATGAAACAGCCAGAGCTGATCGGAGATATTGTCGATGCACTGGTGCATGCGGTTTCACTTCCAGTTACGATCAAGATCCGGGCAGGCTTTGATGCAGAGCATATCAATGCGCTGGAGGTGGCACGGATCGCGGAGCAGGCAGGCGTTTCTGCAATCGCGGTGCATGGAAGAACAAGAGAACAGTATTATCACGGACAGGCGGACTGGGATGTGATCCGGCAGGTCAAAGAAGCAGTGTCTGTGCCGGTAATTGGCAACGGTGACATTACCTGTGCGGAGGATGTGCTTGCAATGCGGGCACAGACGGGCTGTGACAGTGTGATGATCGGAAGGGCGGCGAAAGGAAATCCTTGGATCTTTCAGGATATCAGCCATTTCCTGAAAACCGGAGAACATCTGGAAAAGCCGAGTGTGGAAGAACGGAAAGCGATGATGCTGCGCCATGCGTCTTTGATGGTGGAATACAAAGGGGAATTCACCGGGATACATGAGATGCGTAAGCATGTGGCTTGGTACACGCAGGGCATGCCGGATTCGGCGAAGCTGCGCGCGAAGATCAATATGGTGGAAACCTACGATGCACTTGCGGCTATGGTGCAGGCGCTGTAAGCTTTTTGGAGATAGAAATCGAAGTATAAGCGGTGTGATACTGCTCGTTTGTCATGGAGACAATGTAATTTCTGGCGTATGCCTTACTGATTCCATGTGCTGCGAGTGTGTCCGCCGCTTTGTTGTATGCGATGGCAGCGGAAATCTCGTCTGCGTAAGTGCCGACGATGAAATCACCATTTACGTGGATTTTAGTCTGGTATTGCACCTGACCGGAAGCGGATTCTTTCCTCTGGACGCCGGCATACTGATTGATGATCTCGATGTTGGAATAACGGAAATCAAGTGCATCGCCGTTTGTCATGCGGTAGTCTCTGCCGTAGACAGAAAACGGACGGATGCCGTAGCGGGACAGGATGCTGTACTGGCTTCCGTAGTCGCAGACGAAGAGATAACCGCCTTTTTTCTGGATTTTCTTAGATGCATAGAAGAACAGATCATCCCGGTCGAACTTCAGAATCTCTGTGGCAGACATATGGTATTCAAAATATTTTCTGCGCAGGTAGATCGGTGTTTTGAAATAAATGCCGTTGTCGCGGAAGTTGATGAGACATACGAATTTGTCATGGGAAAGGCAGGAAAACAGGCTGTATTCTGACAGCGTGATCTCTGCGTGATCCAAGATCAGGCGTGCTTCCCTGTAGGTGCGCGAAGCAAGCTCCTCTGTTGCGAAGCTGCCAAGGCTGATATGTTTTTTCAGATATGTGATGGAAGCACGGTAATAGGTGCTGCCATTTTTTTTGGTTGCTGTATAGATACCAGGTAAAGCTGCCATAATCTGAGTGAGGGGAAATCCTTTCCGTGATATTATGTGCCATAAAAATACAAAATCCGCACATAAAATCAGTATAACGACTGCACAGGAAAAAGTCCAGTCTGCCGATCGAAAAAAGTCGTGAAAAAGTCGCGAAATTACTTGACCGAACGGCATTCTTGAATTATAATCATGAAAGTGTAAATGTAACCTTTTTGTAACAATTTTATCATAAATTCCAAATCGGAATTGCATGAGGAGAATAGGAACAATATGGACGCAGGTAAAATCGCAACGATTGAATTGAATATGGATTCCAAAGAAAAAAAGGATAAGAAACAGAGAGAACCGGGGAAACTGAAAAGTTTCCTGCAGGCATACGGAAAGTATGTAGGTGCTGGCGCTGTGGCACTTGCATTGGTCATTGTCTGTGCAGTCTCACTGGCAGACCGGATCGCAAATCGTGAGGTTGCGACCGGTGTTATGATGACCGTTGCAGATCTGACGAAGGATAAAGAACCATTTTCAGGAGATCTGTTTGCAAGTACTGCAATCAGCTACAATGATATGGTAAACGTAAATTATGAGACAGACCAGCTTGCACAGTTAGAGCGTGCAGAACAGCAGATTGATGAGATTCTGACAGCCAGAAGACAGGATAAACGGGATCAGGCGGCTTTGGAGGCATTGACCGCTGTGCATAGCGGACCGGGTGAGATTGGCGAGTACGATCCGAATGCCGTCGTTGTGGCATCCGCAGAGACCGATACAACAACTACTACGACAACCGCTTCCACACCGACGTATGTACCAGCCGATGCGAACGGAAAGTATCAGTATCTGGGTGAATACCTGCTGACTGCATACTGTCCATGTCCAATCTGTTGTGGTAAGTGGAGCAATATGGAGAATCCGATCACAGCAAGTGGTGCACGTGCGACAGCCGGATGGACAATTGCTGCACCGAAGAATTTTGCGTTTGGTACAAAGATCATGATCGATGGACAGATCTATGAAGTACAGGATCGTGGTGGTGCGATCACAGGAAATCATTTCGATGTGTTCTGCAATACACATCAGGAAGCTTTGAACTTTAATATGAGAACAACCTCTGCCTATCTGGTAGTTGAATAAAAGGAGAAAAAGATGGAACTGGTTTACAGAAGTACAAGAAATGCACAAGAGACAGCGACCGCTTCTATGGCGATTTTGAAAGGACTTGCAAACGAGGGTGGCTTATTTGTACCGGATACAATTCCGGCATTTGACAAGAGCCTGGAAGAGCTTTCCAAGATGGATTACCGTGAGGTTGCATATCAGGTTATGAAGCTGATGCTGACAGACTTCACAGAAGAAGAGCTTCGTCATTGTATCAACAGTGCATATGATTCGAAGTTCGATACAAAGGAGATTGCACCGCTCGTACATAAGGCAGGTGCGTATTATCTGGAACTGTTCCATGGCGCAACAATCGCGTTTAAGGATATGGCACTTTCCATTCTTCCATATCTGCTGACAACCTCAGCAAAGAAGAACGATGTGAAGAATGAGATCGTGATTCTGACTGCTACTTCCGGTGATACAGGTAAGGCTGCACTTGCAGGATTTGCAGATGTACCGGGAACGAAGATCATCGTATTTTATCCAAAGCATGGTGTAAGCCCAATTCAGGAAAAGCAGATGGTAACCCAGAAGGGTGATAATACATGTGTCATCGGTATCACAGGTAATTTTGATGACGCACAGACAGGCGTCAAGAAGATGTTCTCTGACAAGGAGTTGAACGAGTATCTGGCATCCAAGGGATATCAGTTCTCTTCTGCAAACTCCATCAATATCGGACGTCTTGTACCACAGATGGTATATTATGTATATGCATATACAAGACTCGTTGCAAATGGAGAGATCAAGGCTGGCGACAAGATCAATGTCGTTGTTCCAACCGGAAACTTCGGAAATATCTTAGCGGCTTTCTATGCAAAGCAGATGGGACTTCCAATCAACAAGTTTATCTGTGCATCGAATGAGAATAAGGTTCTGTACGATTTCTTCCGTACAGGTACATACGACAGAAAGAGAGAGTTCATCTTAACAACTTCTCCTTCTATGGATATTCTGATCTCCAGCAATCTGGAGCGTCTGATCTACCGTATCGCAGGCAATGATGCAGAGAAGAACAAGGCTTTGATGCAGGCATTAAACGGCAAGGGTGCTTACACGATCACAGACGATATGAAGAAGCAGTTGGCAGACTTCTACGGAAATTATGCATCTGAGGCAGAGACAGCCGCTACGATCAAGCGTGTATATGAGTCCGATCAGTACATCATGGATACCCATACAGCCGTAGCAGCATCGGTATATGACAAGTATGTGAAGGAGACTGGCGATACAACACCAACTGTGATCGCAAGTACAGCAAGCCCATACAAGTTTACGAGAAGCGTTATGAATGCAATCGACAGTGCATATGACAAGCAGTCTGATTTCGAACTTGTCGATGAGCTGAATAAGCTTTCTGGCGTGAAGGTACCACAGGCAATCGAAGACATCCGTCAGGCAGAGGTTCGTCACGATATCGTCTGCGACAAGGAAGACATGCTTGCAGAAGTAAAGAAGTTTTTGAATATTTAATAACATAGACGCGTTGAGAATACGCGCGGCAGTTCATTCGCACCATCCTGCCGTTAAACAAAACTAGGGCAAACCATAAATGACAGAGTTTATGTTGCGGGTGCTTTGTGCGCCCGCATTTTTTATTGAAGGGAGTTTTCGTATGTATACATTAAAGACAAATGCCAGCTTTGACAGTGCACATTTTCTGGCAGGCTATGAGGGAAAATGTTCAAACATTCATGGACATCACTGGACAGTGGAAATCGAGGTAGGAAGCAACAGTCTGGAGATGGGAGGAAATAACCGTGGTATGATCGTGGATTTCTCCAAATTAAAAACAGATCTGAAGAACATCGCAGATGCACTCGACCATTGTCTGATCGTGGAGATTGGAAGTCTGAAACGCAGAACGCTGGATGTGCTCGAAGAAGAGCATTTCAAGGTTGTAGAAGTGATGTTCCGACCGACTGCAGAGAACTTTGCAAAGTTCTTCTATGACGAGATGAAAGGAAAAGGCTATCATGTCTTAAAGGCAACGGTGTATGAGACACCAAATAACTGTGCCGCATATATGGAGTAATATGGGAAAGTATAAAGTAGTAGAAACGTTTGTCAGTATCAACGGCGAGGCAACCCATGCTGGAGAGCTTGCATGCTTTATCCGGTTTGCCGGATGTAATCTTACTTGTGGATACTGTGATACGAAATGGGCGAATGAACCGCAGGTGCCATACAAGAGTATGAGTGCGGAAGAAATCTATGCGTATATCAAATCCTGTGGCGTGAAAAATGTGACGCTGACGGGCGGAGAGCCGTTGATCCAGCCGGAAATTGAATGGTTGATCACACTTCTGTCAGCGGATAAAGCCCTGCGCGTAGAGATCGAGACGAACGGAAGCGTGGATATTGCCGGATACGATGCACGCCCAGAGAATGTCTGCATGACGCTTGACTATAAGCTTCCAGACAGTGGGATGGAGCAGTTTATGCGCACAGAAAATTACGCATGGTTAAAACCGCAGGATGCAGTGAAATTCGTTGTTTCGTCGACAAGAGATCTGGAAACGGCGAAGAAGATCATTGAGACATATGATCTGTGTGCGAAGGCAACCGTATATTTGAGTTCCGCATTTTCAGCGATCACACCGGCACAGATCGTAGAGTACATGATACAGGAAAACATGAAGGATGTCCGGTTACAGCTACAGATGCACAAATACATCTGGGATCCGGAGAAAAAAGGAGTATAAGATGGCAATCGATAAAGAAGCAATCAAAGAACATATCCGCGGGATTTTAGTTGCCCTTGGCGATGATCCCGACCGAGAAGGATTAAAGGAAACACCCGACCGGGTTGCCCGCATGTATGAGGAAGTATTTGAAGGAATGAACTATACGAACGATGAGATTGCAGAGATGTTCAACAAATCGTTCGAGCGTCCGGGCAAGGATACGAGTGACATGGTCCTGGTCAAGGATATCGAGGTGTTCAGTTATTGTGAGCACCATATGGCACTGATGTATGACATGCATGTATCAGTCGCTTATATTCCGAAGGGAAAAGTGCTCGGACTTAGCAAGATCGCACGGATTGCAGATATGGTCGCAAAACGCTTACAGTTGCAGGAAAGAATCGGTACCGATATCGCATATATTATGAGTAAGGTGACTGGAAGTGAGGATGTGGCAGTTGTGATCGAGGGAAGCCATAGCTGTATGACAGCCAGAGGTATCCGGAACGCAAGTGCAAAGACGTTCACGACGACATTTACCGGTGAGTTCGAGAAGAATGAGACATTGCAGAACAAACTGATGATGTTACTGAAATAAGAGCTGAACATAGAAGATGAAAACAGAGGATAAGAAGGAGTGATTATTATGCAGCATAAGAAGAACAAAGAAGCAGCCGTTGTTGTATTTAGTGGAGGACAGGACAGCACAACCTGTCTGCTGTATGCGAAGAAACATTATAAGAAGGTGTATGCCGTATCGTTTGATTATCACCAGAGACATGTGGCAGAGCTTGATGCAGCGAAGGAAATCTGTGAGAAGCTGGATGTGGAGCAGACAATCATGGATATGACATTGTTAAATCAGCTCGCACCGAATTCTCTGACCCGTGATGATATGAAGGTGGACAGCGATGCACCGGCAGAGGGTACACCAAATACATTTGTCGATGGAAGAAATATGCTGTTTTTGACATTTGCAGCGGTATTCGCAAAGCAGAAGGGTGTCACGGATATCCTGACGGGTGTATCCCAGAGTGATTTCTCTGGTTATCCAGATTGCAGAGATGAGTTTATCAAGTCCTTAAATGTATCTTTAAATCTGGCAATGGATTATGAATTTGACATTATCACACCGCTTATGTGGATTGACAAGGAAGAGACATGGGAGCTTGCCGATAAGCTCGGTGGATTTGATCTGGTTCGCAATATGACATTAACATGTTATAATGGCATCAAGGGCGATGGCTGTGGCAACTGCCCTGCATGTAAGCTGCGGAAAAAAGGCTTGGATGCATATCTTGCCAGACGATAAAGGATAATGGAGGGAAGCCATGAAACGCTTGTTATTTATTATCAATCCGAAAGCCGGACGAACGGCGATAAGAAATGATTTGTTTGAGATTATCATGGTATTTTCACAGGCTGGATACGAGGTCGTGACGTATCCGACACAGGGACCGGAGGATGCAGAACGCAAGGTGCGTGTCGACGGCGAAGATTACGATCTGATCGTGTGCGCAGGTGGCGATGGAACGCTCGATAACACGGTCTGCGGATACTCCAAGATGGGACACAAAAAAGTGCCGCTTGGTTATATCCCGGTTGGAACGACAAACGATTTCGCACGAAGCCTTCGTATCTCAAGAAAACCCATTGAAGCGGCAAATCAGATTGTAAATGGAAAATGTACGAAGGTTGATATCGGACAGTTCGCGGACAAGTCGTTTATCTATATTGCGGCATTCGGTATTTTCACCGATGTGTCATATAATACGAATCAGTCCCTGAAGAAGGCAATCGGACATTCGGCATATATTATTGAAGGAATTAAAAATATCGGAAATTATAAAGGCTTTAATCTGACGGCACAGTTTGACGAGAAGGTCATCACTGGAAAATATCTGTATGGTATGGTGACCAATACGCTTTCGGTTGGCGGATTCAAGCTGCGAGGAGCCAAGCATGTCGTGTTGGATGACGGAAAATTTGACTGCCTCTTTATCAAGATGCCATCAACACCGGCGGAGATGCAGCAGATCATCCGTGGACTTCTGCAAAATGAAGTTGAGGGAAATGAGATGTTCTTTGAATGCAAGGCGTCCCGTGTTGTTGTAGATGGAGAACAGGAGATCGCATGGACACTCGATGGGGAGTTTGGCGGAAGTTTGAAGCATGTGGAGATCTTAAACCAGCAGCAGGCGCTTGATATTATGCTGCCGCAGATCAACATTGAAGAGATGGCAAACCAGCCGAGTGATGACGATGACGCGATGGATAAAGAGCGTGACGAGGAGACTGCTTACACGGAAGATGATATTGATCTTGAAGATCTGTATAGCCGGTATGCACTGCATTATCCAGAGGAATCTGCACAGACAGAGCCGGATAAAAAAGAGTGAGAACCGCTTTGCTATGCCAATTCTTTACAAGTAAGAGAAAAAAGAATATAATAAGAATAATGCACACGTGCATAAAACGATGAAGATAAAATTTAGACAGCTAAATTGAAAGGGGAAAATAATGGGAAAGTATTTCGGAACAGACGGATTCCGCGGTGAGGCAAATGTAGACCTGACAGTGGAACATGCGTACAAGGTCGGAAGATATCTCGGATATTATTTTGGTAAGGAGAAGCAGGGGGATGACCGGGCACGAATCGTCATCGGAAAAGACACGAGACGTTCGAGCTATATGTTTGAGTATTCCTTAGTTGCCGGACTGACAGCGAGTGGCGCGGATGTATTTTTGATGCATGTCACACCGACACCGAGTGTGTCCTATATTGTGCGTGCCGATGAGTTTGACTGTGGAATTATGATTTCTGCGAGCCACAACCCATTTTATGATAACGGAATCAAGATCATTAACAGTCACGGTGCAAAGATGGATGCGGCTGTTGAAAAGTTGATTGAGGATTATATCGATGGACTGGTACCGGAGATTCCATTTGCAACGAAAGAAAAGATTGGACGGACGACGGATTATTCGATGGGTAGAAACCGTTATATCGGTTATCTGATGACACTCCCAACACGTGCATTCAAGAATCTGCGTGTCGGACTCGACTGTGCAAACGGTGCATCTTCGACGGTTGCGAAGGCAGTGTTCGATGCACTTGGTGCGAAGACATATGTCATCAATAACACACCGGATGGTACGAATATCAATACGAACTGTGGTTCTACCCATATTGAGGGACTGCAGAAGTTTGTTGTAGAGAATAATTTAGATGCAGGATTTGCTTATGATGGCGATGCAGACCGTTGTCTGGCTGTCGATGAGAAGGGGAATCTGGTGGATGGCGATGCGATCATCTACATCTGTGGCAAGTATCTGCGTGACCGTGGCAGACTGAACAATAACAAAGTCGTGACAACCGTCATGTCAAACCTTGGTCTGTACAAGGCATTAGATGCAGAGGGAATCGGCTATGAGAAGACTGCAGTCGGAGACAAATATGTCTATGAGTGTATGATGGAGAACGGATATATCCTCGGCGGTGAGCAGAGTGGACATATCATTTTCTCGAAGAATGCAAGAACGGGTGATGGCGTTCTGACATCCCTGAAGATCATGGAAGCAATGGTGGAAGAGAAGATGCCGCTTTCTGAACTGACACGCGGACTGACGATCTACCCACAGCTTCTGGTGAATGTTAAAGTTACAAGTAAGAAAGAAGTTATGGAAGACGCAGATGTACTTGCAGCCGCAAAGAAGGTGGAGGAAGCACTTGGAGATGATGGAAGAATCCTGCTTCGCCAAAGTGGTACAGAGCCACTGATCCGTGTGATGGTGGAAGCCAAGACCGATGAAATCTGTAAAGAACATGTAGATGCGGTAGTCGATGTTATCCGAAGCAAAGGATACGAAGTACAGTAAGGATATAGAATGAATAATACCAGAAAACTTGAGACTTCACTTGTATTTCTTCTCAAGGCGATTTTGAATTTGATATTGTTCTTTGTATTGTATGGAATTTATGCGAAATCAAACTGGCAGCTGTGGAATCTGTCGCGAACATCCGGTATTACAATCGCAGCGTATGTAGTAATGCATTATATGTTTTCGACGATCTATGGACATTACGACATAGGAAAACGAAAGAGTAAACCGATCGTGCTGTCCCTGTTTTTGAATCAGGTATTTACAGATGTGATCTCTGTGATCGTTCTGTCGATTATGAATACAAACCAGATGAAAAACCAGAGCTTCAAGCTGGAACAGCCATATCTGCTTTTGCCGATTATTGCAATCCAGTTTGTGACGATCCTGATTTTCGTGTATGGTGGCAATCATTTGTATTTTAAGATCTATCAGCCGGAGGATTGTATTATCATTACATCTTCCCAGCAGAGCTTAAATGAGATTGTGCGCGGCGTTTTAAAATACAAGCTGCAATACAAGGTAAACAAGGTAGCGGACTATCGGGACGCAAACCTCAAGCAATACATTCTGGAGCATGATACGATATTTATCTATGACGTTCCGGTGCAGGATCGGACAAAGATCTTAGAGTACTGTTACCAGAATATGAAGAATGTGTATTTCAATCCGGATATGCATGATGTGATCGAGAAGAGTGCGAAGCATTTTATCTTAGACGACGTATCGGTATACTGTAATTATTCCAAGGGGCTGACTCTGGAGCAGCGGTTTATCAAGCGGGCGATGGATATTGTAATCTCTGTGATTGCGTTGATCCTTACCTCGCCGATTATGCTGGTTGTCAGCATTATGATCAAACTCGATGACCACGGAAGCCTCATTTTTAAGCAGAACCGTGCGACGCGGGACGGAAAGATATTCTCGGTATACAAGTTCCGCACAATGCGGGAGAATGTAGAGAATTATTCTGTGGTGGAAGATGATGAGCGTGTGACGCGTGTCGGAAAATTCCTGCGGAAATACCGGCTGGATGAGATCCCACAGTTTTTCAATGTATTAAAGGGGGATATGAGTGTAGTTGGACCAAGACCGGAGATGCTGGCAAATGTCTTTAACTATACATCGGTTCTGCCAGAGTTCGAGTACCGCCTGCGTGTGAAAGCAGGTATCACCGGACATGCACAGATTGCCGGAAAGTATAACACATCCCCGAAGGATAAGCTGATCTTAGATCTGACGTATATTGAAGAATACAGCTTCTGGCTGGATATCAAGCTGTTGTTCCAGACATTGATCGTTCTGTTCAAGAAGGATAGCACAGAGGCGTTTCACAGAGAAGAAGAACTGGTATTTGAAGAATATCAGCCACCAGAGTCGGTGAATCCCCCGGTTGAGGAAACAGAATAAAAAAAGAACTGTTCACGAAAATGCGTGTACAGTTCTTTCTTTTTCTATATAACGGAATTGGAATACTTACAGGTTCTGCGCATACTCCTCAAATATGTAATCGTACATAGACGGCAGACCGACGAACTCACAGCCATAACGATAGCCGGCGTTGCCAATTGGTGTTACATACAGAATCTTCACAACGGATAAGATTACTTCTTCCCGGTTCTCGAATTCAATCGTTGCATTGAAATAATAATTGACCGGAAGCTTGGACAGGGACATAAAGCCGATACCAGCTTTGGATATATCGAAGACCTCGATTTCGGCATCAAGATTTTCGATTTTTACACCATCCTGCTTAAATAAATTAGAAACTTCCAATTTGAGTTTGATTGGAAGTCTGACGTTCTTTCTTTTTTCCTGCATACGAACCCTCCAGCTTGGAATTTTTATTAGATTGGCACTATTATATCAAAAAAACAAGTGAAACGCTATATAAATTCACGAAAACTCGAAAAAAACACATAAACTGTTTGATACTTTAAGTTATCTAGGTTATAATAAGCAAGGTTTGAAAAAATTATCAAAAAAAGAAGCGATATGCGGATAATAAGATTATAATGAGAGGAACGTGCGATATGAGTGATGTAATGGAACACTATCAGGATGATGGTCTGCACGAAGAATGTGGAGTCTTCGGTATGTATGACTTTGACGGACACGATGTGGCTAGAACGATTTACTACGGATTGTTCGCTTTGCAGCACAGAGGACAGGAAAGCTGTGGTATTGCGGTATCTGATACCGAAGGACCAAAGGGCAAGGTGCTGTCTTCTAAGGGTATGGGACTTGTGAATGAGGTATTCACACAGGAAGACTTAGATAAGCTCAAAGGCAATATCGGAGTTGGTCATGTACGATATTCAACAGCCGGTGCGAGTACCAGAGAGAATGCACAGCCGCTTGTACTGAATTATATCAAGGGTACCCTTGCCCTGGCACATAACGGGAATCTCGTCAATGCACCGGAGCTTCGAAGAGAACTCGCACATGATGGTGCAATCTTCCAGACGACGATCGACTCCGAGGTGATCGCATATCATATTGCCAGGGAACGTGTAAAGACATCTTCGGCAGAGGAAGCAGTTCAAAATGCCATGAAGAAGCTGGTCGGTTCCTATTCCCTGATTGTCATGAGTCCGAGAAAACTGATCGGTGCCCGTGATCCGTTTGGGTTCCGTCCACTCTGCATCGGAAAACGCGACAATGCGTACGTGCTTGCATCGGAAAGCTGCGCACTTGATACAATCGGTGCAGAATTTGTTCGGGATGTGGAACCGGGTGAGATGGTTGTTATATCACCGGAAAAAGGGATTGAAAGTCACAGAGAGCTGTGCCAGAAGGAACACGGCAGATGTGTGTTTGAATATATTTATTTTGCAAGACCGGATAGTGTGATTGATGGGATGAGTGTATATCAGTCGCGTATCATTGCCGGAAGATGTCTCGCAAAGGACAGCCCGGTGGACGCGGATTTGGTTGTTGGTGTACCGGAATCCGGAAATGCAGCGGCACTTGGCTATTCGCTCGAATCCGGTATTCCATACGGAACTGCTTTCGTAAAAAATGGCTATGTCGGACGAACCTTTATCAAGCCGAAGCAGAGTCAGCGTGAATCCAGTGTGCGCGTGAAGTTAAACGTGTTAAAGGATGCAGTTGCAGGAAAACGTGTGATCATGATCGATGATTCCATCGTGCGTGGAACGACGAGTGACCGGATCGTCAGTATGCTGAAGGAAGCCGGTGCGAAGGAAGTCCATGTGCGGATTTCATCTCCACCATTCCTGTATCCGTGTTATTTCGGAACGGATGTGCCGGACAGTGACCAGTTGATCGCATACAACCGTACCATTGAGGAAATCCGTCAGATCATCGGTGCGGATTCCCTTGGCTATCTGAAGCTGGAACGGCTGCCGGAACTGACCGGTGGCAGACAGTTCTGTCAGGGCTGTTTCACAGGAAAATGGCCAATTGATCCACCAAAAGAAGATATTCGTGGCGAATATGACGCATAAGGTGTATAATAGAAGAACATATGAGGAAAATATATAAATTTGGAGGTTTTTATGAGCAGAGACAAGTATGTAAGCCCACTTTCAGAGAGATACGCAAGCAAGGAGATGCAGTATATCTTCTCCCCGGACATGAAGTTCAAGACATGGAGAAAATTATGGATCGCACTTGCTGAGACCGAAAAGGAGCTTGGACTAAAAGATGCCGATGGCAACCCACGTATCACAGACGAGCAGATCGAAGAACTGAAAAGCCATGTAGAGGATATCAACTACGATGTGGCAAGAGAGCGTGAGAAGCTCGTGCGTCATGACGTTATGAGTCATGTGTATGCATATGGACAGCAGTGTCCGAAGGCAGCAGGTATCATCCATCTGGGTGCAACAAGCTGTTATGTTGGCGATAACACAGATGTCATCATTATGACAGAGGCAATGAAGCTCGTTCGTACAAAGCTGATCAATGTCATCAATGAGCTTGCAAAGTTTGCAGATACCTATAAGGATCTTCCGACTCTGGCATTTACACATTTCCAGCCTGCACAGCCAACGACAGTTGGTAAGCGTGCGACACTCTGGATGCAGGAGTTACTGCTGGATTTAGCAGACCTTGAATATATGATCGGACAGCAGAAGCTGCTTGGCTGTAAGGGAACAACCGGTACACAGGCAAGTTTCTTAGAGCTGTTTGAGGGCGACCATGAGACCGTGAAGAAAATCGATGGAAAGATTGCTGAGAAGATGGGATTTGCAGCCTGCTATCCGGTTTCCGGACAGACCTATTCCAGAAAGGTCGATGCGAGAGTCTTAAATGTACTTTCCGGCATTGCGATGTCAGCCCATAAGTTCTCTAACGATATCCGTCTTCTTCAGCATCTGAAGGAAGTAGAAGAGCCGTTCGAGAAGAACCAGATTGGTTCGTCAGCGATGGCATATAAGCGGAATCCTATGCGTAGTGAGCGTATCGCATCCCTGTCTGACTATGTGATGGCAGATGCTTTAAATCCGGCAATTGTGGCAAGTACACAGTGGTTTGAGCGTACACTGGATGATTCTGCAAACAAGCGAATTTCTGTACCGGAAGCATTCCTTGCCATCGATGGTATTCTGGATCTGTACTTGAATGTCGTAGATGGACTTGTCGTATATGACAAGGTGATCTACCAGCATTTCATGAAGGAGATTCCTTTCATGGCAACCGAGAACATCATGATGGATGCCGTAAAGCGTGGCGGAAATCGTCAGGAGCTGCATGAGAAGATCCGTGAGTATTCGATGATCGCGGGTGAGCAGGTGAAGAAGTATGGAAACGAGAATAACCTGGTAGAGCTGATCGCATGCGATTCTGCATTTGGCATGACACGCGAAGAGATCGAAGCTCTGCTTGATCCAAAGAACTTTGTTGGTCGTGCACCGGAGCAGACAGCCGAGTTCTTGGCAGAGCAGATTCAGCCAATTCTCGATGCAAACAAAGATATCCTCGGCGTAAAGGCAGAGATTAACGTATAAGATGCGTAATCGTCGATGCGTATTGATTTTATTGTAAAAATAAAGTAGAATAGAAAGGTCGACTGCGGTCGATACACTATTAATTGCAAAGTGATAAAAACGGAGGTAACAGGTTAGACTATGGTACAGGCAGTAGTAGGCGCCAATTGGGGTGACGAAGGAAAAGGTAAAATTACAGACATGCTCGCAGAGAAGGCAGATATTATCGTGCGTTTTCAGGGTGGAGCAAATGCAGGTCATACAATCGTGAATAACTATGGAAAGTTTGCATTGCATACACTTCCTTCCGGCGTATTTTATGACCATACAACCAGCATTATCGGAAATGGTGTTGCATTGAATATCCCGGTGTTGTTCAATGAAGTAAAGTCAATTACAGACAAGGGCGTTCCGATGCCAAAGATCCTCGTATCGGATCGTGCACAGATGGTAATGCCATATCATGTATTATTTGATGCATATGAAGAAGAGAGACTGGCAGGAAAGTCTTTCGGCTCTACAAAGTCCGGTATTGCACCGTTTTATTCAGATAAATATGCAAAGATTGGTTTTCAGGTAAGTGAGTTGTTTGACGATGAGGCAGCCTTGCGCGACAAGATCGAGCGTGTGATCGCATCGAAGAACGTATTGTTAGAGTATCTGTACAAGAAGCCGCTTCTGACCGTGGATGAAGTGTACAACACATTGATGGAGTACAAGGAGATGGTAGCTCCGTTCGTATGTGATGTATCTGCTTATTTGTATAATGCAATCAAGGAAGGAAAGCATATCCTCTTAGAGGGACAGCTTGGTTCCATGAAGGATCCGGATCACGGTATCTATCCGATGGTAACATCTTCTTCCACACTGGCTGCTTATGGCGCGATTGGAGCAGGTATTCCTCCATATGAGATCAAGCAGATCGTAACAGTATGTAAGGCATATTCATCCGCTGTTGGAGCAGGTGAATTTGTCAGTGAGATATTCGGAGAAGAAGCGGATGAGCTTCGCCGCCGTGGTGGTGATGGAGGCGAGTTTGGTGCAACAACCGGACGTCCAAGACGTATGGGTTGGTTTGACTGTGTCGCATCTAAGTATGGTTGTCGGATTCAGGGAACAACTGATGTTGCATTTACCGTATTGGATGTACTTGGTTATCTCGATGAGATTCCGGTTTGTGTCGGCTATGACATTGACGGAGAGGTAACAACGGACTTCCCTACAACTGCAAAGTTAAAGAAAGCAAAACCTGTATATAAGGTACTTCCGGGATGGAAGCAGGATATCCGCGGAATTAAGAAGTATGAGGATCTTCCAGAGAACTGTCGTAAGTATATCGAGTTTATCGAAGAGCAGATCGGATTCCCAATCACGATGGTTTCCAACGGACCAAAGAGATCTGATATCATCTATCGTGGATTTAATAACTAAGACGAAATAATAAAACAAAGGCTGTTGCACCAAACGCTTTGGTGCAGCAGTTTTTTAATAGAGAGGTTTATTCTATGAGAAATCTGACAATGCTGATGGATTATTACGAGCTGACAATGTCCAACGGATATTTTGAAAAAGGGTTCAAAGATAAGATGGTTGTATTCGATATGTTCTACCGGAAGAATCCAGATAATGGTGGATTTGTTGTGTCTGCCGGATTGGAACAGTTGATCGAATACATTGAGAACATGCATTTTTCTAAGGAGGATATCGAATTCCTGCGGAGCAAGGGCGAGTTCTCAGAAGGATTCCTGCAGTATCTTGCTGATTTTAAGTTTACAGGAAATATTGATGCGTTGCCGGAAGGCACGATCTGTTATCCAAATACTCCGATTGTCACGGTGACGGCACCGGTGATCGAGGCACAGTTAATTGAGACGATGCTGCTGCTTACGATGAATTTCCAGTCGCTGATTGCCACAAAAGCCTCCCGCATCTGCCGGACAGCGGCTGAGAGTGGTGCGGTTGTTATGGAGTTTGGCGCGAGACGTGCACATGGTGGTGATGCAGCGATTCTTGGTGCAAGAGCAGCCTATATCGGTGGCGCGGCTGCGACAGCAACGGTCATGGCAGATGAACGGTTTGGCGTACCTGCAATCGGTACGATGGCACATAGCTGGATTCAGTTTTTTGACAATGAATACGAAGCGTTTAAGGCATATGCAGAGGTCTATCCGGACAACTGTACATTGCTGATCGATACCTATGATATCTTAAACAGCGGTCTGGTCAATGCCATCCGTGTCGCAAAGGAAGTGTTAGAGCCTGCCGGGAAACGCCTGAAGGGTGTCCGCATTGACAGCGGTGATCTGGCATATTTCTCGAAGAAGATCCGTAAGACACTCGATGCACGTGATATGCAGGACTGCAAGATCGTCGTGTCGAACAGTGTCGATGAATTTCTGATGCAGTCACTGAAAAAGCAGAACGCAAGCATTGATTCCTACGGCGTCGGAGAACGTATGATCACGTCGAAATCCGATCCGGTCTTTGGTGGTGTCTACAAGCTTGCTGCTGTGCAGAATGATGCCGGGGAATTTGTGCCGAAGATCAAGATCTCTGAGAACGTCGAAAAGATCACGAATCCGGGCAGAAAGAAGCTGTGGCGTATTTACAGCCGTGAGACCGGATATGCGCTTGCCGATTTGATCACGATGTACGACGAGGAAGTAAACGGAGATGAACCATTTGCCTACGTGGATCCGGTGAAGCCTTGGAAGAAGATGAAGTTTGAAAATGTGGATGTGAAGGAGCTGCAGGTGCCGATCTTCCGCGATGGAAAGCTGGTTTATGACAAGCCGGAGCTTGATGCAATCAAAGCATATGTGACGGAACAGCTTGACCATCAGATATGGGAGGAGGAACAGCGATTTACGAATCCGCATATCCATTACGTGGATCTGTCGAAAAAACTGTATGAAGTCAAAGAAGAGATGCTTTCACAGGGACAAGGAGAGCTTCACTAAAAAATATTTAAAAATATGCGGTATCCGTTGACAGAAATTATCAGAAATATTAAGATAATTATATATGTTTTAAGATATGACATAGAATTAGGAGAAGGAGAGAATGCTCTCTACAAAGAATATGAGAAAATTTGACACCAGAACCCAATATTTTCGTTATGAAGTGTTGCGCGAAGTTGCGCGTATGGCATGGGATGGCACACTGCTCGAAGAAATCCTGGATATTCCAATGAAGATTATTCCGGGCAAGAAGCCAACGATGCGTTGCTGCGTATTCAAGGAACGCGCGATCGTGAGTGAACAGGTCAAGATGGCAATGGGCGGAAATCCGGACAATGACAATGTCATTGAAGTCATGGAGATCGCCTGCGATGAGTGTCCGGTTGGCGGATATGAAGTCGGACAGCATTGTCGTGGCTGTCTGGCACACCGCTGTGCGGATGCGTGTAAGTTTGGTGCGATCACGATTGATGAGCATCAGAAAGCCCATATCGACAAGTCGAAATGTAAAGAGTGTGGTGCCTGTGCAAAGGCATGTCCGTACAGTGCCATTTCAGATTTTAAGCGTCCATGCCAGCAGGCATGTAAGATTGGCGCGATCACGATGAACGAGGATCAGGAAGCGAAGATTGATAACGATAAATGTATCGCGTGTGGCGCATGCGTATATCAGTGTCCGTTTGGTGCCATCAATGAGAAATCATACATATTACAGGTCATCAACATGATCAAGGACAGTGACCATGGCAAGAATTATAAGGTCTACGCGGCGGTTGCACCTGCAATCGCGGGACAGTTTATTTACGCGAAGCGTGGACAGGTCATCAGCGGAATCAAGGCGCTTGGCTTTGATGAAGTTGTGGAGGTTGCGCTTGGTGCAGATATGACAACCTGGCATGAATCACAGGAGCTGCGGGAGAAGGGTATGCTGACGAGTTCATGCTGTCCGGCATTTGTATCCTATGTGGAGAAGAACTTCCCGGATATGTTGCCATATGTATCTTCTACTTTGTCACCGATGGCGATGATCGGTAAACATATTAAGGAGCAGGATCCGACGGCGAAGGTCGTATTTATCGGACCGTGTACCGCAAAGAAGATGGAGATCCGCAAGGAGACGGTTGCACCGTATATCGACAGTGCACTGACTTTTGAAGAGCTGCAGGCAGTGCTTGACAGCCGGGAGATCGACATCACGACACTGGAAGAGGAAAGTCTGGAGAATGCTTCTTACTTTGGACGTATCTTTGCTCACACAGGCGGTCTGAGCAGTGCTGTGAAGCAGGGAATGAAAGAACAGGGTGCACAGGACTTCGAATTGAAGCCGGTTGTCTGCGATGGTATTGAAGAATGTAAGATTGCGCTGTTGAAGCTGCGCAGAAATATGTTGGATGGAAACTTCATGGAGGGCATGGCATGTCAGGGTGGCTGTGTCAACGGAAACGGAAATCTGACGCATATGGCGAAGAGCCGTATGGATGTTGAAAAATATGGTAAGGAAGCTGCTGATAAGACGATTGAAGGTGCGATATCAGAGTTTCACTTGCAATAAAATGTAACAGGGGGAAAAACCGTGGATCAAGTACAGGAAAGTTATGACGAATTTAATTTGAATTTCAGAATAGAAGATACCGTGATCGTAAATCAGACAGAGATGGAAGGATTTAATGCATTTTTCCTTGGAAACCAGTCCACCTGTCAGCAGAGTGTTGTAGAGGGCGTGCGTGTTCTGTCTTACAAGATTCCTGCAACGTTGCCGCTCGGTCAGTTCTTGAAGAAGCAGTTGTACAAGGGCGAGTTTCTTTCGATCTTGTCGAATATATTGAATCAGTTGTTGTATTTTGAAGACCGCAATATGCCAATCAAGAAAGTACTTCTGAACACGAAGTATATGTATATTGAACTGTCCAATCTGCATGTACAGTTGATCTACATGCCGATTGAGAAGGAATTTACAGACTGCAATGTCTGTGAGTTTGTACAGAATTTCATCAGCAAGATCCGGTTTGCAGATATGCAGTGTGTCAATTGTGTTGACCAGATCCTGCATTATTTGGATAGCCGGTTAATGTTCTCTTTGCGTGAGTTCTATACATTCATTATTGAATTGCAGAAAGAAGATATTTTGAAGGATGATATTGATCTTGGCGAGGGCGAGACAACTGTCTTACAGCAGATGAGTTACAACAATATCACTCCATATCTCGTTCGTTCCAGAACGAACGCGCTGATTCCGATTGAGAAGACAGAGTTCTTAGTAGGAAAGTCTTCGGAATGTGATTATCAGATTCCAGATAACCGGAAGGTAAGCCGGAAGCATTGCAGTTTCCGTATCAGCAATGGAGAATGTTATATCCGTGATGAGAACTCAACAAACCATACTTATGTGAATGGAAAGATGATCCAGCCGGGATTTGATGTCATGCTGAAAAATGATGACTATATCCGTATGGGTGATGAAGAGTTTAAGTATTGGGTACGATAATTTAATACGCTTTCTCATTTTAGAGCTGCATGATGTGTGAACGTCATGCAGCTCTCCCTTTTTCAGATAGTAAATTTTCACTCACTTATTGCAGAATGCAAATAATAAATATATAATGAAACTTGTATGTTGATTCAAAAGATGGGGGTGCAAAAGATGCAGCATGAATATAACGTTCTTAAATTCATAAAAGCAGATGTATGCACAACCGTTCACCCGATAAGAACAAATGTTCTTCGGGGGGTACTGCTTAGACGATAATTTACTGCAGAATGCAGTTTCTTTGCAGTCACTGAGAAATCAGGATACAGCATCATTATTTCCATTTCAAAATATCAGCAAACGGAAAAAACTTCATAGAGACATAGTACGAGATCAGGCAGAACAGGGATGCAGGAGCAGTCGATGTGTGCGTGGTGTTTTTTGCGTGCAATTTTTTTGGTGGAAGGGATAAAAGAAAGGGAGGAAAAAGATGCAAAAAAGAAAAAGAAGAGCATCGGTATTGGCTGTGTTACTCGCACTTTTGTGCGTGATCTCTAGTATGTCGGTGTTCAAAGTAGACGTGAAAGCGGAAGAATCTGCTATGAAAACAGAAGATGGAAGATTCGAATATGTGGAAGACACGGAAAATGGCGGATATATGATTTATGATTATTTGCTGAATGAAGATGCCGTGGAGATTCCCGCAGAGATTAATGGAAAGCCAGTTACATCGATTGATCAATATTCGTTTTATCAAAAAACAATGACGAGTGTCACGATTCCGGATACTGTTAAGAAAATAGGGGAAAGTGCGTTTTACGAATGTAAAAATTTGAAAAACGTACACATTCCAGATAGTGTAACAGATTTAGAACCATACTCATTTGGTGACTGTTATGCATTGGCATCGTTCAATATTCCAAAAGGAATCACAGAAATCCCGGCATATGCATTTGAATGGGCTAATATTACATCACTTGACATTCCAGACAATATCACAAAGATTGGTGAGGGTGCATTTGGATTTTGTGAGAATGTGACATCATTAACAATTCCAGATTCTGTGACTGAGATTGGAGAAAAAGCATTTCAGAGCTGTAAGGGATTGAAGTCATTTGAGGTTCCGAAGAATGTGACGAAGCTTAGCGGAAATGCATTTATGAGCAGTGGAATTACAACGCTTACGGTTTCACCTGAAAACCCTGTATATGATAGTCGTGATAATTGTAATGCAGTCATCGAGACAGATACGGATAAGCTGATAATAGGAATCTATGGAACAAAAATCCCAGAAACGATAAGAACGATTGGAAGTCATGCGTTTGAAAGTAGTCATGAGCTGAGTACACTTGAAATCCCTGTTGGTGTGACAACAATTGAAGACTATGCATTTGATGAATGTGGTAGCTTAGCGAATTTGACGATTCCAAAGACGGTAAAAAGTATTGGTAAAAATTTATGTTGCCAAACAAGATGGAATTCTGACTTAGGACATTCTGTAACGTCAGTAAGTGAATTTTTAACCATTAACTGTGTAGAAAATAGTGCTGCTCATAAATATGCACAGGAAAACGGTTATCATTTCAATTTAATCAGTGATGATGACGAAACGATTTATGCAGATGATATAAAAGTAATTGCAGATGTAGATGAGACAAAATTGAAGGTTGGAGACACCTTTAAAGTAACAGGAACGGTACTTCCGGAAAATGCAACAAACAAAGGTGTTAACTATCTTAGTGCAAATCAAGATATTGTTACAATAGATTCGAGAACTGGTGAAGCAAAGGCAGTTGGAGTAGGAAAAACTTTTGTATTAGCCCGTTCGAATGATGGAAAACGTACACAACGTTTTTATGTAACAGTTACAAAGACAACTCCGACCCCAGATCCAGATCCAACTCCAGATCCAGATCCAACCCCAGACCCAGATCCAGATCCGAACCCAACTCCGGATGTTACAACCCGTTATACAACCCACGTACAGACCTATGGCTGGCAGGGTGACGAGAACAACACAAGCAAGTGGTTTACAAATGGTAGAATGGCTGGTACTTCCGGACAGGCAAAGCGTCTGGAGGGTATCAAGATTTCCGTCAGCGGAAACGTAAACCTTGGCATCCAGTACACAACCCATTGCCAGAGCTACGGCTGGTTACCTTGGTCGGCAAATGGCGAGATGAACGGAACCGAAGGCGAGGCAAAGAGACTGGAGGCAATCAAGATTCAGCTCACAGGCGCTGATAAAGAGAAGTACGACGTTTATTACAGAGTGCATGCACAGTCTTACGGCTGGCTTGGCTGGGCGAAGAATGGTGCACCATCTGGAACTGCCGGTTATGCAAAGAGACTGGAAGGTATCCAGATTGTCGTATTGAAGAAGGGTGCATCAGCGCCGGGATTAAATTATGCAGGAGTGAATGCGGCTTCTGGCGTACATCAGGCAAAGAGTTATATTGCAAAGGCTGGTTCTTCACCGGTGGTTGGCAATCAGGCAACGTCTAATACCAACCCGAGTGTGGCAGGTGAGAGAAATGTAAATATCGCATACCGGACACATGTACAGACATACGGCTGGCAGGGATGGAAGTACAACGGACAGATGAGTGGTACTTCCGGACAGGCAAAGAGACTCGAAGGCATCAACATCAAGCTTACGAACAAGCCATACAGTGGAAGCATTGTCTATACGACACATGTGCAGACATACGGCTGGCAGGGAAATGAGAACAATCAGAACACATGGAGACACGATGGACAGATGAGTGGTACTTCCGGAGAGGCAAAGCGTCTGGAAGCAATCCGTATCAATCTGACTGGCGAGATGGCAGCACATTACGATGTTTATTATCGTGTACATGCACAGACCTATGGTTGGTTGAACTGGGCAAAGAACGGCGAAGCAGCAGGAACTGCAGGACTTGCAAAGAGACTGGAAGGTATCCAGATCGTGCTTGTACCGAAGAACGGCAAGGCTCCAGCAACGAGATATCAGGGTATTACCAGTGTGAGAACACAGGCATATATCAAGAAATAATCAATAATAGAAATATAGAAAATGGGTTCCATGAAAGATCTTTCATGGAACCTGTTTTTTATTCGTTCGACAGATAATGCCGCATGGATTTTAAAGCATTTTTTTCTAATCGGCTGACCTGTGCCTGTGAGATCGCAATCTCATCGGCAACTTCCGTCTGTGTTTTTCCTTCGAAGAAACGCAGACGGATAATGTTTAATTCCCGCTCATCGAGCCGTTGCATCGCTTCCTGTAAAGCAAGCGACTGTACCCAGTTTTCTTCTTTGTTCTTTTTGTCTTTGACCTGATCCATCAGATATAAGACATCCTGTCCCTCTTGATAGACCGGCTCAAACAGGGACATTGGTGTGGCGATCGCATCTAAGGCGGTCACAATATCTTCTTTTGGAAGCTCTAATTCTTTGGCAATCTCATCAACCGTTGGTTCGCGGTCGTTTTTCTTCGTCAGGATATCCCGCGTGTAGATTGCTTTGTAGGCGATGTCCCGGAGAGAGCGCGAGACACGGATGGTGTTGTTGTCGCGCATGTAGCGGCGGCATTCGCCGATTATCATAGGTACAGCGTAGGTACTGAATTTGACATCCAGTGTCTGATCGAAATTATCCAGTGCTTTGATCAGCCCGATGCAGCCGACCTGAAAAAGGTCATCGGAGCTTTCGATGTTGTTGCCGGAGAACCGTTGGATCACACTCAGAACAAGTCGGAGGTTTCCACGGATAAATTCTTCTCTGGCACTTTTATCCCCTGCGTTCATGCGGGCGAAGAGTGCCCGCTTTTCATCCTCAGAAAGCAGTGGGAGCTTGCTTGTGTTGACTCCACAGATTACTACTTTATTTCCAGCCATAATTTCGTATCTCCTGTAATCCTTTTGTTCACTACTAGAAAGGATTTACAAATCTGTGGAAAGCTATACAATTTTTGGTTTCCAGTTTCTGGCTATATGGCAAAGAATCTGTAAAAAATACCAATTTTGCATAAATACCTGCCAATTTTGCACAAGTGTAAAAAACACCATTTTTATGTGCTATGATACGAACAATGGGTAATACCAGAAACAAAAATAAAAAGCTGAGAGGAGAGAAGCGTATGCAAAAATGGAAAGTTTGCAAGAAGTTGATGGCGGTCATACTGACGCTCTGTATGGTGCTGCCGTTGATTTCAAACCAGTACTTAGTTGTACGGGCGGAAGAGACCGGAACCGGTACAATAGACACAAAGAAGCTGTCGGATCTGATTGCGGCAAGTGATTATGTGCCGGTAGACCTGACCAAGGGCGAAGATGTGACGTTGACGGATCGGACATGGACGACGGATTCGTATGAATATGTTACATCGTATTATCAAGGAAGTGATAATGCCCAGAAGCAGACAAAAACGGATCGGGGTACGTTGTATCAGATACGGAAATTAGAGGGAGAAACTTTCAGAGTAGAAACAGACTTGGAAAGTGAACTATTATGGTATGAAGAAGATCACATAGACGATGGATATTCACAGGCATATTCACAGTACAATAATAGTCAAAAAGATACTATATACTTGTGGATTTCGCGGGAAAATCCATACGGAAACGAGATACCAGAGAGTTATACAATTACATTTACACCCGGAAAAAAGATTTCTGAATATAAGGACAAGGCAGCGGATATAACTTTAAATCAGACTATTACATTGGACACGAATGCAGATAATTATATAAAAGATGTAAGTCCGGATAACTGGTATGTATGCGATGGATGGTTATATAAAAGCTCCTTTGAATCGGGATATTACACACTGAATCTTGATAATAATAGCGGAAATTTTCAAATAGAGGTTTTCACGTTGAATCAAGAGGGACAATATCAGTGTACTTCAGAGAGATATACGGATGAGAGCAATTCACAGGAAGAACAGTTACTGTTTGAAAATGGATATATCTTTATAAGAAATGTAGCCAACGCTGAGAATATGTCGATTTCACTGGATACTGCAAAGAAATTGTCAGAGCTTACAATTCCAGAGCTTGTAAAGGGAGAATCCTATACATCAACTTCGGAAGACAGCAGCTGGAAGGCTGGTGCTTATGGATATCAGCATCGGATTTATAAAATTTCTGTGGCTGCCGGGAAGATGGCAAGTGTGTTTGTTAAAAAAATGAATGATTCATCTGCACGGAGAATTGAAGTCTTGGATGAGAATCGTATGGAGTTGGAAGAAAAAGATTTCTCCATAAGTGGTAGTACAACAAGTGTTGAACAACATCTGATTTTAAATAATGACACGAATACAGAAAAAGTGTACTATGTTGGCGTTTACGCAATGGATGGAACAGAGACTTATACGATTAGCTACGAGGATATTGCAACCATAGATGCATATGCAGAAAAAGCAGTATCTTTGACAGAGGAAACACCGATCACATTTGCCGAAAACGATGCAAGACTGATTAAGTATGTGTCATATGAGTATGATTATACTCCGGCACGTCCGTGTTATACAGAAGGTGCGTTGGTAACATTTGATGTACCAGCCAAGACAAGTGCAACGTTTAAGCTTGCAAATGATAGCAGTTATACAAATTATTCTGTATATACAGATTTGGCGCATGAAGAAAGCCGGCAAACGGTTGGTACAGCAAGTTATGCTGTTTATAATGATACAGATACCGTTAAGAAATATTATGTATTGATTCCGGTAAATCAGGCGGTAAATGCTACAGTATCTGTGAAAATGAAAAAGAGTATCCAGTTGCGTGAAGTACCGGAATTACAGGTAGGCGATAATACGGTTACAACAGATGCACAGACAGTGGAATATACGTATGCAGGAACTACGGAATATTGGAATGGACATGTATATCAGTTTACCGTGCCAGATGAGGGAACGTATGCCATTGGATTAAAATACACCGGAACAGATCTGGATACATTTAAGTCTATGGAGCTGGACATGTATTCATCCGATGAGAATGGTGATTATGCGGGATATATAAATAATGTTAGTACGAATAACTATGATAAGATGAATGTACTGTCATCGTATCTGGAAAATGACAAAACATATTATTTTAAGCTTCAATACACAGTAGATAATCAGGCAATTACAGAAGCAAAAGATATGCAGGGTGTTACAATCTTCATAGAGAAAGATGTACCGGAAATAAAGGACATTCTGGATTCTGCACAAACGATAACAGCAGCAACAGAAGATGCTGTATCGGGTGATGATATGCGGATTGTAAATATCAATGAGAATATGTACTGTGGCAAGCTGTATCAGATCACGATTCCTGCGGACTATGAAGCTGCAATTGAGGCAGATAAGGGAAGAGTTGACATTTACGAGCAGGTAAGTGGAGCTGTTGTGGATACATCGGATTATGTACGATCCAGTAATTGGAACGAAAATGCGATAAAGGGCGTTCTTCAGAACAACAGTGATGAAGCTAAGACCTATTATGTGTTTGTAAAGAGTCCGTTCTCGAAGGTTACGATTGGTGAGTTCAAACAGCAGACGCCAGCAACTTCGATCGAGAGTGCCAATATTGCAGAGCTTACATTGAAGGATGCAAAGCTGCTTAGCGATTTGAAAAAACAGAATATATCGTTTTCAGTATGGGATTATAATACAAACACAGTAAAGAATACGAAGAAAGAAAGCTATTGGTTGAAGTTTACTGTACCGGAAAATGAAGTCTATATATTGGATACGAGTTATAGTGAGACTTACGGTGATGGAAGCTGGACATTTACAGTTTGGAGTTATTATGACAAATATGACGCATATGTATCTGGTGGAAATCATTTGGTTAATTCAGGAAACTATACTCGAAGAATGGATCGGTTTACAGAAGGAACCTATTATATTGCAATCGAGGGTTCCGAGGAATTGCTGCCGATTCAGATTTCTTTGAATCAGATGGCGAAGATTGATTCGTTAAAGGATAGTGCAGTTGAAATATCGGATACTATCTTACAGGCGGGTTCAGTTACGTTGCCAAAGCTTGAAAAGGAATATGCATATCTGGTAGGCTATGGCAATAACTTCTCTTTTGATTATGGTAATCTTATGAAGGTTACTGTTCCAAAACATACAACCTATATGTTCAAGTCTGAAGAATCTGGCTGGTATATGTATTTGTATGAGGAGGATTTTAACAAGGCAATAGAGGGTAACAATCAAGTATCTGCAGTAAATACAACAGATACGGATAAGACGTATTATATTTGGAGTCGTATAAGCGAATATTCAGAAACGATAACAATCGATGTAAGTCAGGTTGAACTTCTTTCTGCAAAGTTTGACACAGCAGAAAAGCTGGAAAAAGGTAACACAGTGACGTATCAGTACAGTGAATCAGATCAATCCTATATGAAGGATGTAACGTATTATGATGGAATGGGAGGATCTACGGTTTACCAATATAAGCATGCGAAATTGTATTATCTGGATGCTCCGGGTATGTATAGTCTGAGTCTGACATCCAAACAGGATGCTTCCAATGTATCTGTGACTGTATTTGATAAGAATCAATACATAATAGGAACATATGCATTTGAAAACAAGGCGTATGAGAATGATTACTATCTAGTGGATGGAGAAAAAACATATATTCTGATTTCACAGGATAGTGAGAATCCGGATGCAGAGATTGAACTTACATTATCCGATGTAAAAGAGGATCGATTGCTGACATCCAATCTGGCAGAAGCAGAAACAATCAAAGAAGAGAAGACTGCCCTTACAAATCAGGATGAAAAGAAATATGTATTCAAATGCAAGGGTGAAGATGCGAACACAGGAAATATAGAAGAAAGTTATGCTAAAACAACTGGAAAGCTGTATAAATATGTTGTAGAGCCGTGGTCAGATATCAAGTTTACCGCAGATACGTTCCAAGGCAGAATCTGGATTTTTGATCAGGATGGTAATTTCCAGACTTACGAGGATGTCTGGTATGATACGATGAATTACATATATACAAATGATTCGTCGGCGTATGTGGATCTGTATCTGATGTCAGACAAACGTGGTGATTTGGATGGAACATTGACAATCAAAAAAATAAACTCCGCTGTGCCATTGGGAAAATATGCAGAGCTGGCAATCGAATTACCAGAATCATATACCACATCAGTGGATAAAATCTTGACGGTTCAGCGACCATATAAGGATGCAGATTATGAGGTAGCGTACAAAGAAGCAACTGGTAAACTGTACAGCTTCAATGTTCCTGCAAAGAACAAGGTAGAGATTACAGCAACGAAGAATGCAGGACTTGTCGTCTATAGTGATCTGGACGATGCACCAATCGCGGATGAGATGTCAAGTGTGACATTTAATAATCTCGCAAATGAAGAACAGACTTATTATTTGTGGGTAGAAGGGGACAATGACGGTGTTGTTGTAACAACGACAAAGTCATCGTTAGAATCAAAGAAAGAAACAACGGAGAATGGTGAGAAGGTTGAGACGACCGTAGATACAACCGATGATGACACGTTAATTATAATAGCAGAAGATAAGGACACGGCTGGAAAAGTAGCGGATGCGACAGTCAAGGTAGAACAAAAGGGTGGCATCTCAGAGGATGCAATCAAGAAGAGTATTGATGTTGTATCACAATATAACTCGGATAATGACGGTAAGGAGCAGATCAGCAACATTCAGGCATCTTACACAGATGACAGTCAGACAACCGTATCTTCAGATGTATTGAACAGCTTGAAGGATGCACAAGTTTCATTGGAGGTCAGCAAGAAAGCATCGGACGGAACGATAGAATATACATGGAGCTTTGATGCAGACTCCCTGAAGGAAACGGATGTCACAAGTGGCGTGAATACGAAGCTGGAAGTGTTTGAGGATGCAGAAGGCTATGAGGATCAGAAGGTAGTCGATGAATTGACTGATCCAGATGCAACGAAGTGTGTAGTGGCATTTGCACATGATGGTAAACTTCCAAAGAATACGAAGGTAACAATCGCAGTTGGTGACCAATATGCAGATGGAACTACGGTTTATTACTACCATATCAACAAAGAGACAAATATATTAGAACCGATCGACAGTGTTGTAGTAGAAAATGGCATGGTTACATTGGTACTTAGCCATTGCTCTGATTATGTAATATGCGACAAGAAGGTTTGTAAGCATGAGAAAACAGAAGTCAGAAACGCAAAGAAAGCAAGCTGTACAGAAGCAGGCTATACCGGTGATACTTACTGTGTAGACTGTGACGCAAAGCTTGCAACAGGTGAAGTGATCGCCAAGAAGGATCATACATCCAGTGACTGGATCGTAGATAAGGCAGCAACCGTCGATGCAGAGGGAAGCAGACATAAGGAATGTACCGTCTGCAAGACCGTTCTTGCAAAGGAAGCAATCGCAAAGCTTCCAGCACCAACACCGACGCCAGAACCAGTTGTAATACCGGATGTGACAATCCGTTACACAACCCATGTACAGACTTTTGGATGGCAGGGTGATGAGAACAATGCAAACAAGTGGTTTGTAAATGGTAAGATGGCTGGTACAAGTGGCAAGGCAAAGAGACTGGAAGGCATCAAGATCCGTGTTTACGGAAATGACAACCTTGGAATCCAGTACACAACCCATTGCCAGAGCTACGGCTGGCTGCCTTGGTCCGCAAATGGTGAGATGAACGGAACTGAGGGTGAAGCAAAGCGATTAGAGGCAATCAAGATCCAGCTTACAGGCGCAGATAAGGATAAGTACGATGTTTATTACAGAGTGCATGCACAGTCTTATGGCTGGCTTGGCTGGGCGAAGAACGGTGCACCATCTGGAACCGCAGGCTATGCAAAGAGACTCGAAGGAATCCAGATCGTGGTAGTGAAGAAGGGCGCAGCTGCACCGGGTGTCAACTACGCAGGTGTTAACGCAGCATCTGGCGTACATCAGGCAAAGAGTTATATTGCAAAGGCTGGTTCTTCTCCAGTGGTTGGCAATCAGGCAACTTCAAATACAAATCCAAGTGTGGCTGGAGAGGCAAATGTCAATGTTGCATACCGCACACACGTACAGACCTTTGGCTGGCAGGGATGGAAGTATAACGGACAGATAAGTGGTACTTCCGGACAGGCAAAGAGACTCGAAGGTATCAATATCAAGCTTACAAATAAGCCATACAGTGGAAGCATTGTTTACACAACCCATGTACAGACTTACGGCTGGCAGGGAAATGAAAACAATCCAAATACTTGGAGGCGCGATGGAGATATGTCTGGTACAAGTGGAGAGGCGAAGCGTCTCGAAGCAATCCGTATTGCACTGACTGGCGAGATGGCAGAGCATTACGATGTATATTACCGTGTACATGCACAGAGCTTTGGCTGGCTTGGCTGGGCAAAGAACGGCGAAGCAGCAGGAACCGCAGGACTTGCGAAGAGACTGGAAGGAATCCAGATCGTGCTTGTACCAAAGGGTGGTAATGCACCAGCGAGAAGCTATCAGGGTATCACCAGTGTGAAAACACAGGCATATATCAAAAAATAAGCAGTAAAAACAGGGCTTCGGGGAGTGAAATCCCCGGAGCTTTTTTTGTCTAAAATATTGAAAGTAAGGGAAGAATGTGCTAAAATACCTAAGTTTGTTGTAGTTGAGTATGTATATAGAGATGAGGAAAGAGATATGCAGATTACAAGAGAAGATGTAAGAAACGTAGCAATTATCGCCCATGTCGATCATGGTAAGACAACCCTCGTGGACGAACTGTTGAAGCAGAGTGGTGTATTCCGTGACAATCAGGAAGTCGCAGAGCGTGTCATGGATTCGAATGACATCGAGCGTGAGAGAGGTATCACAATCCTTTCTAAGAACACCGCAGTTACTTATAAGAATACAAAGATCAACATCATTGATACGCCGGGTCATGCTGATTTCGGTGGCGAGGTAGAGCGTGTCTTAAAGATGGTAAATGGCGTTATCCTCGTGGTAGATGCATTTGAAGGTGCGATGCCACAGACGAAGTTCGTGCTCAAAAAAGCACTGGAACTGGATCTGAACGTAATCGTGTGTATCAATAAAATCGATCGTCCGGAGGCAAGACCGGCAGAAGTAGAAGAGGAAGTATTGGAGCTTTTATTAGAGCTTGATGCAAATGAGAAGCAGCTTGACTGCCCATTTGTTTACGCATCCGCAAAGGCAGGTATTGCATCCCTTTCACCAGATGAGCCGGGTACAGATATGCAGCCATTGTTCGAGACGATCCTGAAATATATTCCGGCACCAACCGGTGATCCAGATGCAGGTACACAGATTCTGATCAGTACGATTGATTATAATGAGTATGTTGGCCGTATCGGTGTAGGTAAGGTGGATAATGGTACGATCAAGCTGAATCAGGATGCAATCATCGTAAACCATCATGAGCCTGACAAGTACCGCAAGGTAAAGATTGGTAAGTTATATGAGTTTGAAGGCCTGAACAAGGTGGAAGTGAACGAGGCAGGTATCGGCTCGATCGTAGCGATTTCCGGTATTTCAGATATCCACATCGGTGATACAATCTGTTCACCGGATGATCCGGAACCAATTCCGTTCCAGAAGATTTCTGAGCCTACGATCGCCATGCATTTCATGGTAAATGATTCACCGCTCGCAGGTAAGGAAGGAAAGTTCGTTACTTCCCGTCATCTGCGTGACCGTCTGTTCCGTGAGTTAAATACTGATGTTTCTCTGCGTGTGGAAGAGACAGACACGACTGAGAGCTTTAAGGTATCTGGACGTGGTGAGCTGCATCTGTCTGTATTGATCGAGAACATGCGTCGTGAGGGCTATGAGTTCGCAGTAAGTAAGGCAGAGGTTATCTATAAGGAAGATGAGAAGGGCAAAAAGTTAGAGCCGTTCGAGATTGCAGTCATTGATGTGCCAGATGAATTCTCCGGTACCGTTATCAATATGCTGAATCAGCGTAAGGGTGAGCTGCAGGGTATGGCACCAACTGGAAATGGTACAACGAGACTGGAGTTCTCAATTCCATCCCGTGGACTGATTGGTTTCCGTGGTGATTTCATGACCGCTACCAAGGGAAATGGTATCATCAATACGATGTTTGATGGTTATCAGCCATACAAGGGCGATATGAATTACAGAAGTCAGGGTTCTCTGATCGCGTTTGAGTCAGGAGAGAGTATCACATATGGTCTGTTCAATGCACAGGAGCGTGGAACACTCTTTATCGGACCGGGCGAGCAGGTCTACGGCGGTATGGTCGTTGGACAGTGCGGTAAGGCAGAGGATATCGAAGTAAATGTCTGCAAGAAGAAGCAGCTTACGAATACACGTGCATCCGGTTCCGATGATGCGCTGAAGCTGACACCTCCAAAGATCCTTTCTCTGGAGCAGGCACTGGATTTCATTGATACTGACGAGCTTCTGGAGATCACACCGAAGTCCATCCGTATCCGTAAGAAGATTCTGGATCCAACACTTCGTATGCGTGCAAAGCGTGCAATGCAGTCGAATTAATCTGTCGAAAACCATCATATTAAAAAACAATGTGAGAAATCCGTTAAATTTGTGCAAAATTGACGGATTTCTCTTTATTTTTTGTGGAAGATTTATGCGCGGTGTGATAAAATAAAAAAGACGGAGCGGAATACATAGGAGATGTGTATTTTGCTGAAAAATAACAGGAGGAGGTTACTATGGGTTTAACAATATGGCTGATTATAACTGTGATACTGATCGTGGTTGAGATCATTACACTCGGACTTACGTCCATATGGTTCGCAGGCGGTGCATTTGTGGCAGGACTGATCTCGCTGACCGGTGCACACTGGTTGGTGCAGCTTCTTGTGTTTGCGGTTGTGTCGACGTTGCTTTTTGTGTTTACCCGGCCATTTGCGGCGAAGCATCTGATGAAGAATGTGGAGAAGACGAATGTAGACAGTCTGATTGGAAAAGAAGGAATCGTCAAGCAGGAGATCAACAATCTGGAGGCACAGGGTGTTGTGAAGCTTTCGGGCATGGAATGGTCTGCACGTTCCGCAGATGATTCGAAGATTGCTGCGGGAGAGAAGGTTCTCGTGCAGAGCATCGACGGCGTGAAGCTCATCGTGACGAAGAGCACACAGGCATAGGATAGTATAGAAGAGTTGATTGAAAAAGGGAGGCAGAAAGATGAATGGAGCACAGATATTAGGTATTTTTCTTGTAATTTTGGTTGTTGTAGTGATTTGCAGTTCTATACGTGTTGTACCACAGGCACATGCATATGTCATTGAGCGTCTGGGAACATACAATACGACATGGTCAGCAGGTCTGCATTTGAAGACGCCTTTGATTGATAAGGTAGCACACCGCATTTCTATGAAAGAGCAGGTTGTTGATTTTGCACCACAGCCGGTAATCACAAAAGATAATGTTACGATGCGGATTGATACAGTCGTATTCTTCCAGATCACAGATCCGAAGTTGTTTGCATATGGTGTGGAAAAGCCAATCATGGCGATTGAAAATCTGACAGCAACAACGCTTCGAAATATTATTGGTGAGCTGGAACTTGACCAGACTCTGACATCGAGAGAGACGATCAATACAAAGATGCGTGCGACTTTGGACGAGGCGACAGATCCTTGGGGTATCAAGGTCAACCGTGTCGAGCTGAAGAATATCATTCCACCGGCAGCTATTCAGGATGCGATGGAAAAACAGATGAAGGCAGAGCGTGAGAGACGTGAACAGATCCTGATTGCAGAAGGTGAGAAGAAGTCCGCAATTCTTCGCGCAGAAGGACAGAAGGAGTCTCTGATTCTTTCCGCAGAGGCAGAAAAGCAGTCCGCAATTCTGCGTGCAGAGGCGACAAAGGAAGCAACCATCCGCCGTGCCGAAGGTGAGGCAGAAGCAATCCTGAAAGTACAGCAGGCAAACGCAGATGGTATCAAGTTCCTGAATGAAGCTGCACCAGATCAGGCGGTTCTTACATTGAAGAGTCTTGAGGCATTTGCCAAGGCAGCAGACGGAAAAGCAACGAAGCTGATTATTCCGAGTGAGATTTCCGGTATTGCAGGGCTTGCGTCTTCCCTGACAGAGATTGTGACGAAAAATAGTGAGTCGTAGACAGGAGGAAGTTTTGAATGAGTGATAAGGCATCTGCACAACAGGATTTACTAAAGGAGCTATACAACTACAGTGCAACTATCATTCCCGGAACGGAGACACTGATTGCAGAACTCAGACACAACCGGCAGTCCGATACGGACGAGCTGTTCAATCTGGTGATTCAGGGAATCAACTGGGAGATCGAAGTGTTTAATAACTGTGAGGATCTGATTAACCGGGATGAACAAAGAATTGACAAAGGCAGGATGGCGTCCGCAGTCGGACGCCTCGGCAAAGTGCTGCAGGAAAAGGATGATATCAAGCTTGCAGCGTCTCTGGAGGTGGACTTTTTACCGTTCTTAAAGGCGATGAAACGTGTTGCAGAGACGATGAATGTGTAAAAAATGTAAAATTTAGTATTATTTACCATTCCAATGAGCTTTTTTAAGAAAAAATTATAAAAATTGCCTAAAAGTGTTTCACTTTTTTAGGTTTAATGCTATAATACAAACATATTATGCTAAAAGGGGTGACATTATGATTAAAAAAGAAATGATAGCTATGCTTTTAGCAGGCGGACAGGGAAGTCGTCTGGGCGTTTTGACTTCTAAGCTTGCTAAGCCGGCGGTTGCATTTGGTGGAAAATACAAGATTATTGATTTCCCACTCAGCAACTGTATTAATTCGGGGGTTGATACTGTCGGCGTGTTGACACAGTATAGACCACTCCGGCTCAATCAGCACATCGGTATCGGTATCCCATGGGATCTGGATCGAAGCATCGGTGGTGTGACCGTACTTCCTCCATACGAGAAGAGTGCAAACAGCCAGTGGTATACAGGTACTGCGAACGCAATCTATCAGAATCTTGAGTATATTGACTACTACAATCCAGACTATGTACTGATTCTCTCCGGAGATCATATCTACAAGATGGATTATGAGGCGATGCTTGACTATCACAAGACAAGCAAGGCCGATATCACATTGGCAACCTATCAGGTACCAATGGAGGAAGCAAGCCGTTTCGGTGTTGTTATCACAGACGATACCGGATGTATTCAGGAGTTTGAAGAAAAACCGGAGCATCCACGCAGCAACAAAGCGTCTATGGGTATTTACATATTTAACTGGAAGGTGCTTCGTGAGGCTTTGACAGCACTGAAAGATCAGCCATCCTGTGACTTTGGTAAGCATATCATTCCATACTGCCATGAGCGTGGAAGTAAGATCTGTGCTTACGAGTACAAGGGCTATTGGAAGGATGTAGGAACACTTGGTTCTTACTGGGAAGCAAATATGGAGCTCGTAGATATTATCCCAGAGTTCAATATCTACGAGGAGTTCTGGAGAATTTACACAAAGAGCGATCAGCTTCCACCACAGTACATTGATCCGGAAGGATCTGTGACAGAGAGTATCGTTGGTGAGGCAACGGAAGTTTACGGTACTGTACAGCATTCCGTTATCGGTTCCGGCGTTACGATCGGAAAGGGCGCTGTAATCAAGAATTCCATTATTATGAATGGTGCAGTGATTGGTGACGGTGTCGTTATGGACAAGGCAATTATCGCAGAGGGTGTTCATATTGGAGACAACGCAGAACTTGGTGTCGGCGAGGAAGTTCCAAATGAACTTGCACCACATATCTACTCATATGGTCTTGTAACAATCGGAGAGAATTCCGTAATTCCGGCAGGCGTTAAGATTGGTAAGAACGTTGCCATCTTTGGTGAGACAACCATTGACGAATATCCGGATGGATTGTTAAAGAGTGGGTCTAGTATTATAAAGGCAGGTGAGTAGAATGAGAGCAATCGGTATTATTTTAGCAGGTGGAAATAGCAGCAGAATGGGAGAGCTGTCTGCAAAGAGAGCAGTTGCAGCTATGCCAATCGTGGGAAGCTATCGTGCAATCGATTTCACACTTTCCAACATGACAAACTCCCATATCCAGAAGGTAGCTGTTTATACACAGTATAATTCACGTTCGTTGAACGAGCATTTGAATTCTTCCAAGTGGTGGGATTTCGGTAGAAAACAGGGTGGACTTTATCTGTTTACACCAACGATCACAGCGACAAACAGCTATTGGTACAAGGGAACTGCAGATGCGTTGTATCAGAATATCAGTTTCCTGAAATCAGCGCATGAGCCATATGTAGTTATTGCCAGTGGTGATGCAGTGTACAAGCTGGATTATAATAAGGTACTGGAAGAGCATATCGCAACAGGTGCAGATATCACAGTTGTATGTAAGGATATCCAGCCGGGCGAGGATGATATCAACCGTTTCGGTGTTGTAAAGCTTGCAGATGATAATCGTGTAATCAGCTTTGAGGAGAAGCCAATCGTGGCAGAGACAAATACAGCATCCATCGGTGTATATGTTGTAAGACGTCGTCAGTTGATTGAGTTGCTGGAGGCATGTGCTGCAGAAGGCAGAAGCGATTTTGTAAATGACATTCTTGTTCGTTACAAGAACGTAAAGAAGATTTATGCATATAAGCTGGATTCTTACTGGAGAAATATTGGTACGATTGATTCTTACTTCAAGACCAATATGGATTTCCTGAAGAAGGATATTCGTGATTACTTCTTCCGTCAGCATCCGGATGTATATTCCAAGGTGGAGGATTTACCACCAGCAAAATACAATGGAGATGCAGCTGTCAGCAACAGCCTGATCGCAAGCGGAAGCATCATCAATGGTACGGTAGAGGATTCCGTTCTTTTCAAAAAAGTTTATATCGGTAATAACTGTGTCATCAAGAATTCTATTATTCTGAATGATGTACATATCGGGGATAACTGTTATATTGAGAACTGTATCGTGGAGAGCCGTGATACACTTCGTGCAAATACAGTACATACAGGAGATCCAAACGAGATTAAGGTCATCGTTGAGAAGAATTTTAGATACGCATTATAATTTCACAAAAAGAGTTGCGTAAAAGGGGGACTAATATGCAAATCACAGATGTAAGGGTACGTAAGGTTACAAAAGAAGGCAAGATGCGCGCAGTTGTTTCGATTACAATTGATGATGTATTTGTAGTACATGATATCAAGGTAATTGAAGGAGAGAAGGGATTGTTTATCGCGATGCCGAGTCGAAAGGCGTCGGATGGTGAATATCGGGATATTGCACATCCGATCAATTCTGAGACAAGAGACAAAATCCAGAGTCTCATTCTTGAGAAGTATCAGGAAGTAGCGTCTGAGTCTGAGGATGAAGAGTAAAATAGCAAAGGGCTGTTGCGTCTGCGACAGCCCATTTTTTCAAAATAAGTAAGGAGACGTAAGAGGGCATGGAAGAAGAATATAGCGTAAGTGTGACACAATTGATTCAAAAGATGAATCTGATCAATCATACGCCTGAAATTGATACCGATCATATATTGATCAAAGATCCAAATATGAACCGTCCGGCAGTCCAGCTGGCGGGCTTTTTTGAACATTTTGATTCCGCACGTATTCAGATATGTGGAAATGTAGAGTTTGCGTATATTTCGAATATGCATACAGAGGAAGAGAATATCCAGATATTTGAGAAGTTATTTGCATTCAAGATTCCGTGTCTGATCTTCTGTCGTAATATCAAGCCATATGATTATATCATCGAGACCGGAAAACGATGTGGAATCCCAATTCTGACTGATACTTCCGAGACGACGTCTGACTTCGTGCATGAGGTTGTAAAGTGGCTGCATGTGGAGCTTGCACCGCGTATTTCCATTCATGCGGTTTTGCTGGACGTATATGGTGAGGGTGTCATGATTACCGGAGACAGTGGCCTTGGTAAGAGTGAGGCGGCTCTGGAGATGATTCGGCGTGGACATCGTCTTGTATCGGATGATGTTGTAGAGATCAAGAAGGTTTCGGATGAGACGCTGATCGGTACGGCTCCGGATATTACGAGACATTTTATCGAGCTTCGAGGAATCGGAATTATCGATGTCAAGAGTATGTTCGGTGTAGAGTGTGTCAAGCATACACAGAGCATCGACCTGATCGTGAATCTGGAAGAGTGGGATAAGGATGCGAACTATGACCGTCTGGGACTGGAGGATCAGTATACAGAGATTCTCGGAAATAAGATCGTCAGTCATTCGATTCCGATTCGACCGGGACGAAATATTGCGGTTATCGTAGAGGCCGCAGCTGTCAACCACAGACAGAAGAAGATGGGATACAATGCGGCTCAGGAATTGTATAACCGTGTAACACAGAATATAGCGAAAAATTCACATAATGTCTAAGAGAAATAAGGAGGATATAGAGGAAGATGGCAAAGTATGTATTTGGTGTAGATATCGGAGGAACAACAGTTAAGATCGGACTTTTTACAGCAGAAGGAACGATGGTTGACAAGTGGGAGATCACAACACGCACCGATGAGGGCGGAAAGTATATCTTAGGCGATATCGCAGCATCCATCGAGGATAAGCTTGCAGAAAAGCAGATTGGCAAGAGCGAAGTAAAGGGTATCGGAATGGGTGTTCCGGGACCAGTCAAGGCAGATGGAACCGTTCTTCGTTGTGTAAACCTTGGATGGGGAATCTTCAATGCAGCAGATGAGTTATCCAAGATTATCGGACTTCCAGTCAAGGTTGGTAACGATGCAAATATGGCAGCGCTCGGCGAGATGTGGCAGGGCGGTGGAAAAGGCTTCAGTAACATCGTTATGGTAACACTTGGAACCGGTGTTGGCGGCGGTATCATCTTAGGCGGAAAGATGCTTTCCGGTGTGAATGGTGCTGGCGGTGAGATCGGACATATTCAGGTGAACGATGATGAGACAGAGGTTTGCGGATGTGGCAGAAAGGGTTGTCTGGAGCAGTACACATCTGCAACTGGTATCGTAAGAATGGCAAATACATTGCTCAACACAACGGATCGTCCATCTGCACTTCGCAACGTACAGTATGTATCTGCAAAGGAAGTGTTCGATGCAGCAAAGCAGGGCGATGAGCTTGCAGCTGAGATCGTAGACAGACATGGAAAGTGCCTTGGCAAAGCATTGGCACAGATCGCATGTGTGGTTGATCCAGAGGTTTTTGTTATTGGTGGCGGTGTATCCAAGGCAGGTACGATCATCACAGATACAACAGAGAAATATTTCAAGGAGTATGCATTCCACGCATGCAAGAACACGAAGTTCACACTTGCAACACTTGGAAATGATGCCGGTATGTATGGTGGAGCCTGTGCGATTATGAACGATTAGTGATGCCTAATCGTGAAAATGACGAAGGGAAGCAGTTTTCCTTAGTATTTTTCTATATATTTACACATTGAATAAATTTTGCCCATAAGCTATGATAAAGCAGAGCTTATGGGCTTTTTTATGTTTATTTTTGTGAGGAACGTATGAGTTTGAAGATAGAAGAGATTAAAATATTGGAGCAGGAGCCGATGTGCAAGCATACGACATTTCGCATTGGCGGGGCGGCAAAGTATTTTGCAATGCCGAAAAATACGGCTGAAATCCAGACATTGATCGCGTATTGCAAGGAACACAAGCTTGATTATTGTGTACTTGGAAATGGAAGTAATGTCCTGTTTACAGACGCCGGATATGATGGCTTGATTATCCAGATTGGCAGTGCCATGAGTGAAATCCGGGTGGATGGGACTTCCGTGTATGCGCAGGCAGGAGCGATTCTGGCGCGCGTGGCGAATCTGGCATATGAGGCGGGACTTACAGGCATGGAGTTCGCTGCAGGTATACCGGGAAGCATCGGTGGCGCGATTGTGATGAATGCAGGCGCCTATGGTGGTGAGATGAAGGATATCGTATCGTATGTGGAGGTGCTGTCGATGGATGGCACACTTCGAAGCTATGCTTGTGATGAGATGGAGTTTGCTTATCGCCATAGCATCATCGATGCAGATAAAATCGTGGTTGGTGTCGGACTGACACTGGAACACGGAGATAAGACAGCAATTCTTGACCGGATGAATGAACTGGCGGAGGCGAGACGAAGTAAACAGCCGCTCGAATATCCGAGTGCAGGATCGACGTTTAAACGTCCGGAAGGGTATTTTGCAGCGAAGCTGATTGATGACAGTGGATTGCGTGGATACCGGGTCGGCGGTGCGATGGTATCGGAGAAGCATTGTGGGTTTGTTGTGAATGTGGAACAGGCAAGCAGTGCAGATGTGCTGGCAGTGATGCAGCATGTGCAGGAAGTTGTAAATGAGAAGTACGGTGTGATGTTGGAACCGGAGGTAAGAATAATCCGATGAGATTTGTAATTGTAACAGGAATGAGCGGAGCAGGAAAATCAACGGTGTTGAAGATGTTAGAAGATATGGGGTTCTTCTGCGTTGATAACCTTCCGGTCATGTTAATTGAAAAATTCGCAGAGATTGCGCATGATGATAAGCTTGAGGTCGACAATGTCGCTATCGGTGTGGATATCCGAAGCGGGCAGGCACTCGGTGAGATGTCCGTGTGTCTGGAGACTTTGAAAAAGCGTAACTTTACTTACGAGATTCTTTTCCTTGATGCCAATGAACCGGTGCTTGTAAAGCGATATAAGGAGACGCGAAGAGCGCATCCGCTGTCCAAGCATGGCAGGATCAACGAAGGCATCGTCAAGGAACGCGAGAAGATCGAGTTTTTGCGCCAGCGTGCGGATTATATTATCGATACGAGCAATCTGCTTACAAGAGAGTTAAAGCATGAGATTGAGAAGATATTTGTGGAGGGCAAACAGTATAATAACATTATTGTGACTGTGATGTCCTTTGGATTCAAGTATGGAATCCCGAGAGATTCCGACCTTGTATTTGACGTACGTTTTTTGCCGAATCCATATTATGTTCCGGAGCTTCGCCCGCAGACAGGAAATGATAAACCAGTCTCTGATATGGTGAAGGATTGCAAAGAATATCCGGCATTTATGGAGAAGCTCACAGATATGCTGGAGTTTCTGATTCCCAATTATCTGAAAGAGGGTAAAAATCAGTTAGTGATTTCCGTGGGATGTACCGGAGGAAAACACCGCTCTGTGACAGTGGCAAATGCACTGTACGAGACATTGGAGAAGCTTCCGTATACGGTACGTCTGTATCATAGAGATATTGGCAAAGACCGTATTGTGAAAGGGGAGTAGGTATGTCGTTTTCATCAAAGGTGAAAGCGGAACTGCTTTCCCATATCAGCACAGGCAGACATTGCCGGATGGCAGAGCTTGCTGCTATGATTGCAATGTCCGGTGAATACCGGGATGGTGTCTGGACGATGCGCGGGGAAAACACGATCTTACAGGAGAAAATCACGAAGCTTACTGCACTTCTGGATGTGGATATTAACACACCAGAGGGCAGACAGATGTTAAAGCTGACGGATCATGGAGATTATCTTTCGGTGAATCCGATTCTGGTAGAACGGAATTGCTGTAAGCAGGCATTTATCCGCGGGGCATTTCTGGCAACTGGCTCCCTGACTGATCCGGAGAAGGGGTATCATTTCGAGATCGTCTGTGACCATGCGGAACAGGCGGATATGTTAGCCAGACTGATTCGTGATTTTTCAATCGAACCGAAGCAGATCCAGCGCAAAAAATATTATGTGGTTTACATCAAGGATGGATCAATGATCGTTGATCTGTTAAATATCATGGGGGCGCATGTGTCCCTGATGGATATGGAAAATATACGCATTTTAAAAGACATGCGCAATTCCGTCAACCGGCGTGTAAATTGTGAGACTGCGAACTTAAACAAGGTTGTGAGTGCTGCCGTCAAGCAGATGGAAGACATCACGTATATTGAACAGACAAAGGGATTAAAATATCTTCCAGAGCGTTTGCGGGAGATCGCAAGTCTGCGTATGGAAGAACCGGATACGAGTCTAGTGGAGCTTGGTAAGAAATTAAATCCACCGCTTGGAAAATCCGGAGTCAATCATAGATTGAAAAAAATAAGTGATATAGCCAATGAGCTAAGGAGGAACCAAAATGATCAGTAAGACAGTCGTTGTGAATTTACCAGCAGATGCAGAGGCAAGACCGGTGGCCGTTCTCGTGCAGATTGCAAGCAAGTATGAGAGTAAAATTACAATCAATTCTCAGAACCGGAGAATCAATGCGAAAAGCATCATGGGAATGATGAGCCTTGGATTCGGTAACGGGGATGTGCTTGAAATCGAAGCCAATGGACCGGATGAGGAGGTTGCTGTCGAGGAAATGAAAAATTATATTGAATCTGTCAAGTAGTCTTTGTTGCATAAGAATTTTAACTATGTTATTATATAAATAATTATGCAGGGGGAAAGACCACAAAGGAGGATATCAGATGGGAAAGCTTAGCAGTTTTTTTAGCAAGATTCCGTTTTTGTCCGGTCTTGGCGGCAAGAAAAAGTCAGCCAAGAGCAACGTAGAACTTCAATATGATAAGGCAATCAACCTGATGGAAAATGGAAATGCCGAGGACGCCGTAGAGATATTCGAAAAGATTGTAGATATTGCAATCATGGATCCGAATTATAAGAATTTCGGTACGGATGCCTTGAAAATATTAGGGGAGCTGTATGAGACCGGAAAGTATAGCAACTGTATTGTCGATGTGGATTTGAATAAGGCGACACAGTACTATGAGAAATATACGAATTTGAGTAAGGATGGCGAGATGATCTACAAGCTCGCACAGATGTTGTTGGATATTCAGAATTTCTCAAAGGCGATTACATTCTTTGAGAAGGCAACGGAGTGTGGTATCAAGGCAGCGTACATGAATCTCGGTAGTATCTATGAGAATGGTCTAAATCGTATCGATCAGTATGGAAACAAGAGTGATTTTGTCGTACCGGTGGATTACGAGAAGGCAATGTCGTGGTACAAGAAGCTTGCAGATATGGGAGATACGAAAGCAAAGGCTGCGTATGACCGTGTCGATTATGCAAGTCAGCATACAGACAGTATTGAGTTCGAAGAGAAGGACAAACTGTATACAGAGATTGCAGAGGCAAGACGTGCGAAAGGCAAGGAACCAAAGTATAAAGCAATCGATCCGGCACGTTTGCAGTATCAGTACACCTATGTACATAACCAGATTGATGGTTATATCCACAAGCTTCCTAAGGACTGGGTAAAGACCATCAACAGCGATACGGACGAGGAATATTATGCACCAAGCCTTACTTACAAGGATTTTGCGATGTATGTAAGCTATGACAGTATTCCAAGAGATTCCAAAAAGACATTGGAGAATTATCTTCGTTATTGCAACGATGCATTTGACGAGGAATTACAGTTGAAAGCATACATCACAGAATATGCAGATGGTATCTGCACAACGTTCTACCACAAGGAGATGGAAAAGGGTATTGTAACCTTTGCGTTCTATCAGGGTAAGCGTCTTGCATGTATGCGTTTTGTATGTGCATCCATGGAGATCATCGAGCAGTACGAGGAGATCATTTTCGAGACAGCGAACTCGTTCGCATTCGTTGATCCAACCCTGGTTAGTGACCAGAGCTTGAACCGTAAGGATAACCAGTATTATAGTGAGGCATTGTACTGCTATTACTTAGAGGACTACGAGGGCGCGATGGCGGCTGCAAAGCAGGCATTGAAGCTTGGTAGTATTAAGGCAAGTTATCTGTTGATCGAGCTGTATTACGATGATGATTCACCGTATAAGGATCTCGAGAAGACGATCAGTTACGCAAAGCAGTTGTTTGATGCGACGAAAGATCCGGATCTGGCATTCCTGCTTGGTAACATTTACGATCAGAAGATGAAGGATTACATGAAGGCACTCAACTGGTACGAGACCGCACATCGTCTCGGCCATCGACGGGTTGCATTCTATCTCGGACGTTTTTATTACTATGGTGTGCTTCGTACGAAGCGTGATGGTATCAAGGCGTTAGAGTATTTCAAGGAAGCGCAGGCAAATGGTATTCTGGAAGCAGAAGCTTATATCAAGGATATTCAGGAGCTTGGCAACGAGGATTTGCAGCGTTCTGTGGAGACATGGGAGCGTTCCGTAGAAGCCGGAAGCGGACAGGCAGCTTTGAAGGTTGCCTTGTACAAGCAGAGTCAGGTGTTCTACATTGCAAATTCGTATGAGATTGAGAAAGCATTTTTGGAAGCCCTTGGACTGGGAAGCTATCAGGCTGCTTATGAGCTTGGTAAGATCTACCAGCAGCAGGAGGCAGATGAGAATTATCGTGGCGAGATCAAGAGTATCAAGTACTTTGAGAAAGCTTACGACAATGGATATGAGGACTTCGATAAGGACAACCTGTTCAAGGTCATCGAGTATAAGGCTGGCAAGACAAGCGATATGAGCAAGCAGATCGAGTTTTATATGCAGAGTGCTAAACAGGCATATGTCCCTGCCGTGAAGAAGATTGTTGAGATGGTAGCGTATATCACACCGGATATCGTAGACTTGTATCGTGAGTTGTGTGAGATTGCGGAGACCGGTGATGACAGCGCGATTATCTCTATGAATATGTTGGAGAAGAAGTATACAGACCTTGTTATCAAGCAGCCAACGAGTGGACAGAAGGTGATCGAGAACAAGTTCTTCCGTCTGTGCGTTCCGAAGGAGAGTACAGCCGTGATCAACGACGAGGGTGGTACGATCAAACTTGCAGATTCCGTTGTAGAATTTGCAGTTGCTGAGATGCCAGTCAGTGCAGATCAGGAGGAAGATTACCTGAAGATTTACAAGCTGATCCTGTCTGAGTACCTGCCGGATGAGAATGCAGAGATTATCATTGCGAACTCCCGTATGATCGGTTCCGGTATGCGTGAGACAAAGAACAACGTACATTCTTACAGTATCCTGTTGATCAGTTCAAAGAACCAGTATCTGTTCAAACTGAGCTCCAGAGATCGTCGTGAGATGATGATGTTCAAGGATAAGGTGCTTGAGATTGCGAAGTCTCTGGTTGAGACTGGCGAGATCTATGTTGCAACCGAGGAAGCAAAGAAGAAGATTGGACTTTCGTTCCTGCTTCAGTCGAACGACAATGGATTCCTTTCAATCGGAAAAGCAGAATAAGTTTAGAGTTTATGAAACGCCATGCGTTTGGGATTCCCCAATCGCGTGGCGTTTTTTTATGAGCGAATCCCCGCGCATCCTGTTAATTTTGTATCTAGCCATGTTGTCAACTCATATATGATGTATTGAAATTAAGAAGTTCTAAGATGTTCTGATATAGGTAATAAACATGCACGCAACCGCCGCCAATTCGCCGTCCATGGCTCAGTGGCGGCTTACCTGAACATCGTGTTCAGATATTGCTGTGTATCAAACAGAACATCAAGAACTTCTAAATTCCAAACATATTATATATGAGTTTGACCGCATGGTTAGATACATTTTATTAAATTGGTGTGCGCGGGTGTTTGCAAGCGAGAAAACCCAAACTGGATGAGTTCTTGTGATGAAGCAGAACGGTTGATTGTGTACCGTGCAGGGTATCAGGCATTTTTGAGCACAAATGTAGTATGCCTGATCTTGTGTATTGTCACATTTATCTTTACATTTTTGTTTAAGACAGATATTATGGGATTTGTATATGTATGTATGATTCTGCTTGTGAACAATGTAAGTTACATGATGCGGGCCGCGAAGCTGGAGCGACGCAGGTAGGCAAGCTGGTTATTGCTGAACTAGGAGCGGCTACGCTGGAATTGAAGAAAACATGTGCTTACGAAGGAAATAACGGAAGCAGAGTAAAGATTGAAGATGGAGGAAACGAATATGGGAATGAATTCAATTGATGCAGAAGATGATCAGTTTGCATATCGGTATGATACGCAGTTGCTGATCGACCGGAGAGATAAGGATTTGGATGAGGATGAAATCGCAGATTATATCACGGATCATATCGAGGGAAACAGCTTGATCGCGGCTGGAGACGAGGATCTGGTGAAGATTCATTTTCATACAAATGAGCCTTGGAAGGTGCTGGAGTATTGCAACACAGTTGGCGAGATTTATGATATTGTTGTTGAGGATATGATCCGTCAGTCAGCAGGACTGCAAGGGTAGATGCCGATAGGAGAAAATAATGACAGGAAAATTGAAGATATGTAATTTCGGTAAAAACATGCTGCAGATATTTTATGTGACAACATTGTTTGCAGCCATCTATCTGATTCTTGGGTTTTGCGGATTCTATGAGCAATGGTTTGCGAATGGTCCGGCAGGAATTACGGTAGAGAAAAAATACTGGCTGATCCGTCTGTGTATTATCTTCCTGGTTGAGATTACGATATTCTGGATTGGAATGATCAGCGTGTATCTGACATCACAGCAGCTGGGAATCCGTTGGCGTGTGTTGGGGCTTATATGCGGCTGGATTCCGATTGCGCATTTGGTGATGCTGCATATCATTATCCGGACGGTAAGACGGGAAGTAAAGTTCGAGAAGCTGCGTGCGAAGCGAAATGCTGCGCGGGCAGATAAGCAGATATGTAAAACAAAATATCCGATACTTATGGTGCATGGCGTGTTCTTCCGGGATTTTGAACACTTAAATTACTGGGGCAGAATACCGGCGGAGCTTACGGAAAATGGTGCGAAGATCTATTACGGAAACCATAACAGTGCCGCGGCTGTGCGGGATAGTGCAAAGGAATTAGAGGCACGTATCAGGCAGATTGTCGAGGAAACCGGCTGTGAGAAGGTAAATGTGATCGCACATTCCAAAGGTGGACTTGACACGAGGGCGGCGATTGCACTTACTTCCGCAGGAGATTATATTGCGTCACTTACGACAATCAACACGCCACACAGAGGCTGTGAATTTGCCGATTATTTATTAGACAATATTCCGGAGGCACAGCAAAAGGCGATTGAAAAAGCATACAACGTAGGGGCGGAAAAGCTTGGAGATACGAATCCGGATTTCATGGCGGCTGTGCATGATCTCACTTCTACGAACTGTGCAAGCTTCAATGAAGAAGTCAAGAATGTACCGGGGATTTATTACCAGTCTTTTGGCTCGAAATTGAATCGTCCATCATCCGGACGATTCCCGCTCAATCTGTCGTATCTGCTTGTTAAGCGGTTTGACGGACCGAATGATGGTCTGGTTGGAGAAAAGTCTTTTGCATGGGGAGAAGACTACCAGTTCCTGACTGTAAAGGGAAAGCGGGGAATTTCACACGGCGATGTGATCGACTTGAACCGCGAGGATATTCCGGGATTTGATGTACGGGAATTCTATGTGCAGCTTGTATCAAAGCTTAAAGAACGAGGGCTGTAGAAATGGGAGAAAACGTCTGATTTTAACTTTGCCCCCGTTGGGTACGAAGTTAGTTAAGAAAAAAGAATGTGGAATATCAAAAACAAAGGGGAACGAGAAATCGTTCCCCTTTACCGTTTTCCTGATTAGCTTCCGGTACGATAATTTCTTACCGATCTGCAATCGGTGTATATGCACGGTTTTCCGCGATCGATTTGTAAGCCGGGCGGATGATCTTGTTTACGTTGATGAGCTCCTCGATACGGTGGGCGCTCCAGCCGGCGATACGGGCGACTGCGAACATCGGTGTAAAGAGTTCTTCCGGCAGATCAAGCATGGTGTATACGAAACCGCTGTAGAAATCGACATTCGGGCTTACACCTTTATAGATCTTGCGCTTGTCTGCGATGACTTCCTTCGCAATCTCAGCGACATCCATATAAAGCTTATATTCTTTTTCCTTGTGCTTTTCCTCAGACAGTTTTCCGACAAAGGTCTGGAATACATTCGCACGTGGATCGGAGATGGAATATACGGCATGTCCCATTCCGTAGATCAGTCCGGAACGGTCGAAGGCTTTCTTGTCCAGAATATCGCACAGATACTGGCGGATTTCATCTTTATCATCCCAGTCACGGACGTGCTCTTTCAGATCGTCAAACATACGCTTTACCTTGACATTGGCGCCGCCGTGCTTTGGCCCCTTCAAAGAACAGAGAGAAGCGGCAACCGAAGAATATGTATCCGTACCGGAGGAGGTAACAACGTGTGTTGTAAATGTGGAGTTGTTACCACCGCCATGTTCCGCATGGAGCACAAGCGCTAAGTCGAGCACTTTTGCTTCGGTATCGGTATAAGATTTATCCTGACGCAGGAGGCGCAGAATATTCTCGGCAGTGGAAAGCTCCGGCTTTGGCTTGTGGATATAAAGTCCCTTCCCAAGCTCGTAGTGGCGGTATGCCTGATACGAGTACACGGCAAGCGCCGGGAAATTCGCAATCAGCTCAATGCTCTGACGAAGGACGTTCGGAATGCTGACATCCATGGCGTTTGTATCGTAAGAACTGAGTGTGAGGATATTTTTCGCAAGAGCATTCATGATATCGGGTGTCGGTGTTTTTAATATAATGTCTCTTGCAAAATAATGCGGCAGCTTCCGGTAGGAACCGAGCAGCGTGTTGAAATCTGCAAGCTCTTTTTTATTCGGCAGCTCACCGAAGAGCAGAAGATAGACTGTTTCTTCAAAACCAAAACGCTTCTCGGAAGTAAAGCCCCTGACCAGATCATAAATGTTAATTCCACGGTAGTAGAGCTGGCCGTCGATTGGTATGGTGACACCATTTACCTCCTCGGAGGAGATGATTGTGGAGATCTCTGTAAGGCCTGTCAGAACTCCTTTGCCGTCTAAATCGCGCAACCCGCGCTTTACCTGATATTTTGTATACAATTCGGGATCAATCACATCGTGGCTTTCACATAATTTTGCCAAACGCTCGAACTCCGGTGTGACTGCTGAAAATTCCTGTTGATTCATATATTCACTTCCTTATCTGATTTGTTAATGATGCATTGCAGACGCTGAAACCAGCAAATGTAACAATGCAATAAGTACATGCTGATAGACAATGACACAGTCTGATAATTGCACATATATGATATATGCGAATTTTATGCTATATGTTTATCGCGGTTTGCGATAACTTATATACTAGCATACTATAATTTCAATATTTTGGCAAACCATTTCCCGTGAACAAATTGTGAAATTTATACAAAAAATGTAAATTGAATATAAAATATACGAAAAAAACAGCATAATTGGATGCATACCGAATGGTAAAATAGGGGATTTTATAGGTTTTTAATGAAAAATTTCAGAAATTCCGGAAAAGTTATTGAAAATTTTTATTAGGTATATTAGAATAACAAAGATACTGAATGTATTTAATTTCGAATGTATATGTTATTTTAGGAGGATAATTATGGAAGCAAGTGATTTCAGAAATGGTGTGACTTTTGTATGTGATGGTCAGCCTTGTCAGGTAATAGAGTTTCAGCATGTAAAGCCAGGTAAGGGGGCTGCATTCGTTCGTACAAAGTATAAGAATATTATCACAGGTGCAATCAGAGAGACAAGTTTCAACCCTACAGCAAAGTTCGATTCTGCATATATCGAGCGTAAGGATATGGACTACTCTTACAGAGATGGTAACCTGTATTACTTCATGGATCAGGAGACATTCGAGATGATTCCTGTTGATGAGAGCGTAGTTGGTGACGCTATGAAGTTTGTTAAGGAAGGCATGACATGTAAGATTTCTATCTACGAAGGAAATGTATTCGCAGTAGAAGGCCCGGATTTCGTAGAGCTTGAGATTACAGAGTGTGAACCGGGTGTAGCAGGAAATACAGCTACAAACGCTACAAAGCCATGTACAGTTGAGACAGGTGCAACATTGAATGTTCCTCTGTTTATCAACCAGGGTGAGATTATCAAGATCGATACACGTACAGGAAAGTATCTTTCAAGAGCAAAGTAATTTAAAAATTACGAATTGAATCAGAATGATCAAAGGCACGTTCCGTTTCGGAGCGTGCTTTTTTGTGTAATATGCCGCCATGCAGAAATTGTGCGATCTGCAATCTGGATAAAATCAAAAATTTACAATCATATATTTCCGCATCCCGCATATATATATGGTAGGGGTGAATGCTGTGAAAAATGAAATCTTGAAATTACTCCCCCCTTGTATTCGGTACATAATCAATCAGATTGACATAGATTATAACTCCCTGATAGAGCTTCGGTTCCGGATTTGCGAGCCGTTGATACTGGTTTTTGTGCAGGGAGAATATTTTGTGCAGAATTGTGGGGGACTGACACTCGATCGAAAAAAAGCATATCGTGTAACTGCGGATGATATCCGGGGGATTATCGATGCAGTGACCGATTACTCGTTGTATGCATATGAGGATGAAGTGAGACAGGGGTTTGTGACAGTGTGTGGCGGGCATCGCGTGGGCGTTGCCGGTCAGGTTGTATTGGAGCATGGGAGAGTAAGAAACGTGAAACATATATCGTTTATTAATATTCGGGTATCCCATCAGATTAAGGGCTGTGCGGCCTGCCTGCTTCCGTATGTGATTAAGGACGGCAGGCTTCTGCATACGCTGATCATATCGCCTCCGGGGTGCGGAAAGACAACAATCCTGCGGGATCTGGTGCGGCTGATATCGGATGGGAACAGTTATTGCAGAGGGATGAATGTCGGCGTGGTGGATGAGCGTTCGGAGCTTGCCGCCTGCTACATGGGAATTCCGCAAAATGATGTTGGGCTTCGCACGGATATCTTAGATGGATGTCCGAAGGCGGAAGGAATGTTGATGCTGCTTCGGTCAATGAGTCCGAAGGTGATTGCGGTGGATGAGATCGGAAGCCGGGAGGATATCGATGCAATCTCGTATGTCATCAATTGTGGCTGTGGGATTCTGGCGACAATTCATGGGGATTCCATCGACGATATCCGCACGCGTCCGGTGCTTCGGAAGCTGGTAGAGGAGAAGGTGTTCGAACGCTACATCGTACTTGGACGGAGCGCAGGGATCGGAACGGTTGAATCGATCTTTGACGAGAGGGGTAATGAGTTATACATTGGTTCACTGTCGGTTGCAAATTGATCGGAATCATCTGTGTGCTTGGTGGCTGCGTGGCTATGGGGATTCTTCGCGCGATGGCAATTCGCCGTCGCGTGAAGGAAATGCGGGAATATGCACGTGTGCTTTCCATTGCCACAGCGGAGCTTCGATACCGGAGAGATATTCTGGCACAGGTATTTGTCCGTGTTGCAAAAAAATGCCGCCAGCCATATGCCGCTTGGTTGTCAGAACTTTCCCAGGCACTCATGGAGGCGCAGCAGGGACAGGCATATTCTTATACGGAAGTGGCTGCCGATTTCGATCAGATCTGGAGGAAGCATGCAGACAGGCTGTACGAAAGTTCCGGTCTAAAACAAGAAGATATGGAATATATATATAACCTGGGACAGACTATCGGATATCTGGATGTACAGGCACAGGAGGAAGGACTGGCGTTGCTGCAGGCAGATCTGGGACGACATATCCGGGAGCTTGAGACAGAGTCGAAGGACCGTATACGGGTATCGCTTGCGGTTGGAAGTGTCGCAGGTGTGTTGCTGATTATAATCTTGATTTAACAGATGCAGGGGAATGAAAATGACGATTCAGTTGATCTTCAAAATTGCAGCCGTCGGAATTGTCGTGGCACTCATCAATCAGGTATTAAAGCATTCGGGCAGGGACGATCAGGCGTATCTGGTGAGCCTTGCAGGTCTGATTATCGTACTGACGTGGATTATTCCCTATGTCAATCAGCTGTTTCAGGACATCAACACATTGTTTGGATTTTAAGGGGGCAGAGTATGAATCTGGGAGTGACGATGGTATTTGCAATCGTGGCGGTAATCTTGGCGTTGTCCTTGAAATCTAAAAATCCAGAGTACAGCACATTTATCAGTGTGGCGGTGTGCCTTGTGCTGTTATTTATCTGCGTGTCGCGGATGCGTGTGATGCTTTCAGGTATTGAAGTCTTGACGGACAAGATCCGGATGGACAGTACCTATCTGGTGATCCTGGTCAAGCTGATCGGGATCGCCTATATCTGTGAGTTTGCGGCGAGTATCAGCAAGGATGCCGGATACAGTGCGGTTGCATCCCAGATTGAGCTGCTTGGAAAGCTTACGATGCTGGTTGTGTCGCTTCCGGTTTTTATGCAGGTTGTGCAGACGGTATTGTCGTTGATCGATTGATGGAGGAACCTGCCAAATGAGCCTGCGGACTACACATACAACTACATATTTCACTTGCAGATGGCTGGTAGTGGTACTGGCCATTTTCTTTTTTGCGGATATCCATGTACTGCCTGCGCGGGCGCAGGAACTGCCAGAAGCCACGACAGGAACCACGCAGGAGCTGGATGGACAGGCAACTACGATAGAAGCCACACAAGAGCAGAGTGGACAGGTAGCCACGACAGAAACAACACAGGAATCATACAATTCTCAGACAATAACAGAATCAGGACAGCAGACGAATGTGATTTATGACTCCATCTTCGATGAACTGAATCTGGAAGAGGTGGAGCGTGCGTTGCAGCAACAGGGCATTCAGACGGCTATGCCAATTACGGAGATGGTAAAAAAACAGGTGGAGGGTGACAATAAGTCGGTGCTATCGGCATTGCTTGCGACAATCAGCAGCGTTTTTTTCGGCGAGCTGTCGCAGAACAAAGGGCTGCTCTTAGAGTTGGTCGGTATCGTCCTGATCGGAAGCATCTTTGTGAATCTGTCGAACTCCTTTGCGGGAGGATTTATCAGTGAAAATGGATTCTATATTACTTATATGCTGATGACATCGCTGTTGCTGACGTCCTTTTCGATGGCGTATTCGATTACACTTGCGGCACTCGACAAGGTGCTCGTTGCAGTACGGCTGTTAGTTCCGGCGTTTCTGCTTGTGTTGCAGTTTATCGGACATGCTACGACGGCAGGCGGCACATACAATCTCGTTTTGGTCGGAATCTGGCTGATACAGGCGGTGATTATCCGGCTGGTGCTGCCGCTCATTGAATTCTATGTGATCGTGGCACTTGTGAACAACCTGCAAAAAGAGGACAGCTTCTCGAAACTGTGTGAGCTTGTGCAGAGCCTGATCAAATGGATTTTGCGGACGATCATCGTCGTGGTGATCGGATTAAATGTGATCAAGGGCTTGCTGGAGCCGCAGATGGACATCCTTGGGAAAACGGCGGTGAACCGGGCATTAACTGCGATTCCGGGAAGCGTCGTATCGGTGCTTGCAGGCACCTATCTTGCGTGTGGCATGATCGTAAAAAATAGTATCGGTATCACAGGTATCCTGATTCTGTCCGGCATCTGTCTGATTCCGATCATCAAGCTTTTCTTGCTGATGTTTACGGTGCGGATCACAACCGCGCTGATTCAGCCGATGGGCGATAAGCGGTATGTGGATGGCACGACGGCGCTGGCAAATGGAATCGGCATGCTGATGCAGGCGCTGGCAAGTGCACTCGTTTTATTTATCATAACTCTCGCGATCATGTCGGGGGCAACGAATGGAATAGGAGGGTAGCTATGCTGTTTGGCTGGATGAAAAGTCTGATCTTTTATCTATTGCTCGCAACGATTGTGACGCATATGGCGCCGTCTAATCAATATAAGCAATATATCCGGTATTTCATTGGACTGGTCGTGATTGTGCTGCTTGCAAGTCCGCTCAAATTCCTGTTTGAATTTGGAAGCGGAGATCTGCAGGAATTGTTGCAGGAGATCGAGCATGTGGAAGGACAGGAGTCCGTCGCAGGAGTCGGCGGAAGCATCACGGATTATTATGGTATGGGCATCCGGGAGGGACTCAAAAAAGAACTTCAAGGTTATTCGGTTGAGGATGTTGCGATCATAACGGATGCCGGTGGAGAGCTATTGCAATGCACGATTTACATAAGTGAGGCAAAGGCAACAGAAGAGATGGAAAAAGAAATAAAAAAATACATTTCGGATGTCTATAATCTGGAGGATGCTCGTATATATGTAGTAAGACGGTGAGAATATGGAGTGGAAATTTAAGAAAAATGAAAAATGGAACAAGGTAATTCTGGTTGTACTGTGCGGGATTTTACTGCTTGTGATCGTGATGCCGCAGAAGACGGTGCAGACCGCGGTGGGGCAGACCGGATCTTCGTCTGACACAACCGCTTCCTATGAGGTGCGTCTGCGGGAGCTGCTTGCGGATACCTACGGTGCGGACATGGTTGACGTATTGATCTATGCAGGGGATCGCACACAGACGTATTATGGATCTGACGGCACAGAGACGATCACGGGCGTGTTGATCACAATTAAAAAGGAAGCGGTCACAGGTACCACGATTGCAGATATTACCTTGGCGGTATGCGCGCTTTTTGATCTGCCGGCACATAAGGTGGCGGTTTTGGTAAAAAATTAGGGAGGTTTTTATGAAGAAAAAAACCATGAAACGAAACCAGATTATTATCGGGGCACTTACCGTGTTGCTTGGTGTGGCAGGCTACATAAATTTCTCCGGCAATAAACTGGATCTGGCACCGGGCGAGCTGGAACCGACTGAATCTGCCTTTGCAGAGGAGCAGACGGAGACAGATGCAAAACCAGCGGAGATTGTGTCCGGCGAGCTGACGGTCTCTGATGTTCCGGAGGATGAGTATATCGAGCTGAACTCGGAGGAGGAAAAAATCGGGGAAGCAGTGCTGACCTCAGCAAATGCGGCAAATAATTTCGTGTCGATCAAATTAAACCGGGAGCAGAGCCGCAGCCAGAACAAGGAGACATTGCTGGAGATCATCAACGGGGATGGCATGGATGCACAGGCGGTACAGGCAGCCACCGATGCATATGTGAAGCTGACTGAGGATGCGGAGAAAGAACAGGAAGCAGAGTCAATCCTTGCGGCAAAGGGCTTCGGAGAAGCGATCGTGTCGATTGGCGATTCTGGCGTGGATGTTATCTTAAATTGTACCGATCTGCCGGATGAAAAACGGGCACAGGTCGAGGATGTTGTAACAAGAAAGACCGGATGTACGGTGGACGCAATCGTCATCACACTGGCACAGTAATAAAATTGTAGAAATCAGCAGAAAGCCTTGCACAGTTGCAAGGCTTTTTAGTTGCATAATATGCATAAATTGGGTATAATATTTTACATATGCAATGAAATAAAGTAGGAAGGATAAGATAAGGAGGCAATTATGAGCGATATGATAAATGAAGAAGAAAAAATTGGTAAAATCAGTATAGCAGACGGCGTGGTGGCATCCATCGCCGGGATTGCAGCCATCGAGGTAGAAGGTGTTTCCAAGCTGACTGGAAATATCTCGAAGGAGCTTGTTGCAAAGCTTGGTAAGAAGAATCTTGCCAACGGTGTGAAGGTAGAGATCACAGATGGAAATGTAGTCGTAGATGTTTCATTGGAAGTTGAATATGGTACAAGCATCAAGAAAGTATCCGAGGGCGTGCAGGAGAAGGTAAAGCAGGCAATCGAGAATATGACCGGACTGCATGTGCGCGTGGTAAATGTTGTCGTATCCGGCATCAAGATGAATAAAGAGTAAGGCGGTTAATTATGACAAGACGAAGCATACGAGAAAATATTTTTCTGATCGTATTTAAGGCAGAATTCAACAATCAGGAAGAGATGGAAGAACAGATCCGTTATTCAATCAGTAAGATCGAAGAACCGGAAGAAGATCCGGAGGATGTTGCGATAACAGAAACGGGAAAGGTAAAAGAGGAGGATCTTGCCTACATTGCAGACAAGTCCCACAAGATTCTTTCCATGCTTCCGGCACTCGATGAGAAGATCAGTGAGATCTCTGATGGCTGGCAGATCGGCAGACTGGGCAAGCCGGAACTTGCAATCCTGCGTCTGGCACTCTATGAGATGCTCTATGATGAGGAAGTTCCATTCCGCGTAGCGATCAATGAGGCGGTAGAACTGGCAAAGAAATACTGTAATCCAGATGCAAGCGGATTTATCAACGCAGTATTGGCGAAGGTTGAGGAACCATGAGAGTAGAAAATGGAAAGAAAGTATTTTCTGTCCGGGAAGTCAATTCGTATATTGGCAATATAATAAAAAATGATTATCTGTTAAAAAACATCTGTTTTGAAGGGGAAGTGTCAAGCTTCAGCAAAGGTCCGACCGGGCATCTGTATATCACACTCAAGGATTGTACAGCTCCGGGCGATCTGCCAGAGGGCGCGCCATACAACGGAATCCTGCGTGTGAATGTGTGGAAAAGTGTCGCGGCAAAGCTCAATCTGACGACGGTCAAGCAGGGCGATATCCTGATTGTGAAGGGAAGCTGCTCTATCTATGATGCGAAAAGTGAGTACAGTGTGAATGCCGTGTCTGTACAGCGGCGTGAAGAGCGTGGCTGGCATGGCGAAGCTTATGCAGAGCTGAAACGCAGACTGGGACAGGAAGGTATCTTCGATACGGCGATCAAGAAGCCGATTCCGAAATATCCAAGGGCAGTCGGCGTCGTGATCTCCATAGGTACGAATGCGTATAAGGATATTATGAGCGTATCACATCGGCGGAATCCCTATGTGCAGATGATCGTCTGTGATGCGCGGGCGCAGGGCGAAAATGCGCGCGAGCTGATCGTGCAGGGTATCCGCAGACTCGACAGATTGGGCGTGGATACGATTATCATTGGACGAGGCGGTGGATCGAGGGAAGATCTGGAGGTCTTTGACGATGAGGCAGTTGTCCGTGCAATCTATGAGGCGAAGACGCCGATCATATCTGGAACTGGACATGAGGGTGATACATCGCTGGCAGATGATGCGGCAGATCTGCGTGTCGAGACGCCGACGGCAGCAGCAACTGCAGCCGTTCCACTGATCGATGATATTTTACGGACAATCGAGCTTCGGCTGCGGACAATGAATTATCACGTGGCAAATAAGAAACAGAATTATCAGGCACGTCTGGATTCCTGTGAGCGGGAATTACGGCTCCGGATGCAGGGACGTCTGCAGGAGAAAGAGACAAAGCTGCAGATGTATATGCAGCAACTGGCAGCACTGAATCCGAGAGCAAAACTCGAAAAGCAGCAGGAGAAGCTGAAGCAAAGCAGAGAACGACTTGAAAACCGGATCCAGCTTAAGTTTAAAGAATATGAACATCAACTGCATCTGCTGTTAACAAGACTGCATGGCAACGCACCGACAGCCAAGCTGGTAGGTGGGTTCGGATATCTTGAATCAGAGGGAAAGCCTGTAATGTCAGCGGGACAGATGCAGGCAGGCGATCCGCTTCATGTTACTCTGCATGATGGCAGAATCCATGCGACGGTCGTTTCTGTGGAAGCAGATACAAATGGTGTACAAGGAGAATAAAACAACATGGCAGAAAAAAAGAAGGAATTAAACATAGAGGAAGCATTTGCCAGATTGGAAGAGATCAACAAGCTTCTGGAAAATCCCGATACAAATCTGAAAGACTCCATGACGTTATATGCAGAGGGCGTGGAGCTTGCGAATGCCTGTAAGGAAGAACTTGCAGGTGTGGAAAAGGAGATAAAGATATTAGATGAAGTATGATGCCAAGGCAATTGAAGAGATGATAGAGGCGTATCTGCCGGAGGAGACCGGACATCAGAAAACTGTGCTGGCTGCGATGAATTATGCGGTAAAAGCAGGCGGCAAACGGCTGCGTCCGATGATGCTCCGTCTGTGTTATGAGATGTTTGCAAAGGAACCGCAGGAGGCACTGGTGCGCCCATTTATGGCGGCAATGGAGATGATCCATACATATTCCCTTGTGCATGATGATCTTCCGGCGATGGACAACGACGCGCTACGCCGGGGACTTCCGACCGTGCATGTCAAGTTTGGTGAGGATATGGCGATTTTAGCCGGAGATGCATTGTTAAACTTTGCATTTGAAACGGCGTGTCAGGGATTTGCGGTGAAGCCGGGCGATGCCAATGTGGAGAAGGCATTTGCGGTGCTTGCAAAAAAAGCTGGTATCTATGGCATGGTTGGCGGACAGGTGCTCGATGTGGAGCGTGCCGGACTTCCGATGGATGAAGATCAGCTTGCGTTTATCTATGAGAATAAGACAGGCGCGTTGATCGCGGCGGCATGTATGTGTGGTGCATATCTTGCTGGTGCAGATGATGCGGTTGTTGCACAGTTAGATGAGGCTGCCTATGCAGTCGGGTTTGCGTTTCAGGTGCAGGATGATATCTTAGATCTGGTCGGGGACGAGCAGTTGCTTGGCAAACCATTACATTCGGATGATAAAAACCATAAGGTGACCTATGTGACATTGCACGGAATGGATGCTGCAAAGCAGTACGTGGAAGAAATGTCCGAGAAAGCGATCCGTATATTGGAGAATATAAAAGCGTGGGATGAGGGGGCAAAAGCGGATATGATCGCGCTTGTAAAAAGCTTGATCAACCGGGACCATTAACCTGATCGCATAAGCATATTTATGACAGGTAAAGGCAAATGCATATGTTAGAGAAGATAACAAAAGAAAACGATATTAAGCAGATAGAAAGACAGGATTATCCGGCACTGGCAGCAGAGATCCGGGATTTTCTGATTGAGAAAGTAAGTATACATGGTGGGCATCTGGCGTCCAATCTTGGTACGGTGGAGCTTACGATGGCACTGCATGCAGTGATGAATTTCCCAGAAGATAAGCTAATCTTTGATGTCGGACATCAATCCTATACACATAAGATCCTGACCGGAAGAAAGGATGCGTTTGAGACACTGCGGCAGTACGATGGCTTAAGCGGGTTCCCAAAACGCAACGAGAGTCCGTGCGATGCGTTCGACACCGGACACAGTTCGACTGGTATCTCAGCGGCGATGGGGTATTCAATCGCCAGAGATCTGCGCGGCGGGGATGAGAAGGTCGCCGTTGTGATTGGTGACGGATCTCTGACCGGAGGTATGGCGTATGAAGCGTTAAACGGGCTTGCGCAGTTGAAAACCGGGTGTGTCGTTGTCATTAACGACAACAATATGTCGATCGGTAAAAACGTCGGCGGTCTGTCCAAGTATCTGAATGAAATCCGGCTTGGAAATGCGTACAATGAGTTAAAAACCGGTGTGGAAAGCAGTCTGATGGGGTCAAAAACCGGAAAGAAGATTGCGAAGGTACTGAAGCGCTCGAAGGATAATATCAAACAGTTTTTTGTGCCGGGCATGTTTTTCGAGGAGCTTGGAATCACGTATGTCGGACCAATTGACGGACATGATATCAATCAGATGATCACGACATTTCAGCATGCATTCCGGCTGGATAAACCGATTATTATTCATGTGAAGACGAAAAAAGGAAAAGGCTATGGCTATGCGGAGCGGCACCCGGATTATTTCCATGGGATTGCGCCGTTTGACCGGATATCCGGTAAGGTGCTTGCCGCGAAAAAGACAAGCTGTTACACCGATATTTTTGCGAAGAAGATGGTGAAGCTTGGAGAGGCACATGAGGATGTTGTAGCGATCACGGCTGCGATGGCACAGGGAACTGGACTGGTACGATTTGAAGAGGCGTACCCAAAGCGGTTTTTCGATGTGGGAATTGCAGAACAGCATGCGGTGACTTTTGCTGCTGGTATGGCTGCCGCAGGTATGGTGCCTGTCGTGGCAATCTATTCTTCGTTCCTGCAGCGTTCGTATGACCAGATTCTACATGATGTGTGCTTGCAGAAGCTGCATGTGATTTTGGCGATTGACCGTGCCGGTCTTGTCGGACAGGATGGAGAGACGCACCAGGGTATCTATGATCTGGCGTATCTGTCGCATATGCCGCATATGATCGTACTGGCTCCGAAGAACCGGTATGAGTTGGAGGCAATGCTTGATTATGCCTATGCATATGATGGACCGATTGCAATCCGGTATCCAAGAGGCAGTGCGTATAAGGGACATGCGGATATTCAGACGCCGATTGTCTATGGAAAGAGTGAAGTGATACAGGAGGCATCTGGCGTGGCAGTGTTCTCCTGTGGACATATGATGGAGGAAGCAGACCGCCTTGTGGAACGGTTAGAGGCGAAGCAGATTCTTGTGACACTGGTCAATGTGCGGTTCCAGTCGATGCTTGATACGGAGCTTTTAGACCGGCTGATGAAGACGCATACCGTCTTTGTAACATTGGAGGATACGATCATGCAGGGCGGATATGGCGAGAAGCTGCATGCGTATCTGGCAGAGAAAAACAGTCCGGAACAGTATACATTTATCAGCGGAGCGATTCCACTTCCGAGTGTGCCACAGGGAACAATTCCGGAGTTAAGGCACCATATGCAGATCGATGCAGAGGGACTGGCAGAAAAGATTGTACCGTGTTATAAGAAACATTTGAAATAGAAATAATATAGAGGAAGAACGATGGAGAAGCAGAAGAAACAGCGGCTGGATGTATTGCTTGTGGAGAAAGGAATGGCGCCTTCGAGAGAGAAAGCAAAAGCAATCATCATGGCGGGAATTGTATATGTAGATGGCAACAAAGAAGATAAGGCTGGGACGACATTTCCAGAGAACGCGGTGATCGAGGTAAAGGGGAAAACTCTGCCGTATGTGAGCCGCGGCGGTCTGAAGCTGGAAAAGGCAATGCAGAAATTCCCGATCACACTGTCTGGCAAAGTCTGCATGGATGTCGGTTCTTCGACCGGCGGATTTACAGATTGTATGTTGCAAAACGGAGCGACAAAAGTCTACGCAATCGATGTCGGACATGGACAGCTTGCGTGGAAACTTCGCAATGACGAGCGGGTAGTCTGCATGGAAAAGACGAATATCCGTTATGTTGTGCCGGAGGATATTGACGAGCTGGCAGCATTTTCTTCGATTGATGTATCGTTTATCTCGTTGACGAAGGTTTTGCTTCCAGTGAAGAATCTTCTGACGGAGGATGGACAGGTGGTCTGTCTGATCAAGCCGCAGTTTGAAGCCGGACGGGAAAAGGTAGGAAAAAAGGGCGTTGTGCGTGACCGCGCTGTCCATGAAGAGGTGATCCGCATGGTGATGGACTATGCCTCTTCGATTGATTTTTATCCGCTGGCACTGGATTTTTCTCCGGTGAAGGGACCAGAGGGAAATATTGAGTATTTATTATTCTTATCCAAGAATAAACAAGATCAGGAAATCGTGGATGCTTCATCCATTGATATAAAAGCAGTTGTTACAGCTTCACATGATACGTTAGATAAGGAACCGGGCAATGAATAAGTTTTTAATCGTCGCAAATACTGACAAAGACATCAATTTAAAACTTTCGCAGGATATCGTTGCGTACATCAGGGAAAAAGGTGCGCAGGCGGTTGTGGTGAGCGATGAGCAGCACTACAATGGCACGACGATCAAGCCCGAATACATGGAAGGCGTAGAGGCTGTGATTGTGCTTGGCGGGGATGGAACGATGCTCCGTGCAGCACACAGCATTGGAACCTATGATGTTCCACTTATGGGCGTCAATCTCGGAACGCTTGGTTTTTTAACTGAGGTGGAAGAGTCAAACGCATATAAAGCAATCGACCGTCTGCTGGCGGACGATTACAGCATAGAAAAACGGATGATGATTGAGGGACGCAAGGGAGAGACATCCTTTTCCTGCCTGAACGATGTGGTGATCACACGTGCAGGATTTTCCCGGATCATTGGTCTGAATATCTATGTAAATGAGCAGTTGTTAGACACGTATGAGGCAGATGGTGTGATTGTGGCGACGCCGACTGGTTCGACCGGATATAATTTGTCCGCCGGTGGACCGATCATCAGCCCGAAATCCAAGGCAGTCGTTGTGACACCGATTTCTCCGCATTCGCTTACCTCCAAGAGCGTCGTGTTTGACAGTGCAGACCGTATACGGATCGAGGTTGTCAAGAAACGGAGAACACAGGAGACAGAAGCAATCGTTTCCTTTGACGGAGCAGACAATATCGAATTATCTGCGGGTGAGAGCGTGGAAGTGACCTGCTCGAAGCGTGAGATCCGATTGATAAAAATGTATGATGTCAGCTTTTATAGTGTACTTCGGGAAAAAATAGGAGGCGCTTAACATGAGTAAGCAGAGACGCCAGCAGGCATTGCTGGAATTGATATCGGAATATGAGATAGACACGCAGGAAGAGCTTACCAGACGTTTACAGGCACTTGGATTTGAGACAACACAGGCAACTGTATCGAGAGATATACGGGAGTTGAAACTGGAAAAAGTTTCCTACGGAAGTGGGAAGCATCGTTACGCTGCAAGTCTGGAACCTGATACCGGAACACATGCATCCTATCAGCATGTGATGGCATCGTGTATTCTTTCGATTGAAGCCGCACAGAATATTATTGTAGTCAAAACTGTATCCGGTATGGCGATGGCGGTTGGTGCTGCAATCGACAATCTGTCGGTGGAAGGTATTATGGGATGTATTGCAGGCGATGATACGCTGTTTCTGGCGATCAAAGATGGGCAGCAGGCAGAACATATAATTGGAGAGATAAAAAAATGTTGTTGACAATGCACATAAAAAATATAGCGCTGATCGAGGAGATTGACATTGATTTTCACGAGCAGCTGAATATTCTGACCGGAGAGACGGGTGCTGGTAAATCTATTATCATTGGATCTCTGGGAATCTGTCTGGGCGGTAAATTCCCGAAAGAACTGTTGCGGGATGACACAAAGGATGGACTGGTCGAGCTTGTATTTTCGGTTGACCAGCCAGCAATTGTGGAAGCGCTTGAGAAGCTGGAGGTGACACCGGATGAGGACGGTACTTTGCTGATATCACGGCGGTTATCGCCGAATGGCAGAACCGTCAACCGGGTAAATGATACGACGGTGACGATCACGCGGTTAAAAGAAATCGCATCGCTTCTGATCGATCTGCATGCACAGCATGAGCAGCAGACACTGTTAAAGCCAGCAAAGCATCTGGAGATACTCGATCGTTTTGGCGGGGAGGATATCCAGAAGTTGAAAAAACAGGTGCAGGAAGATTATCATATCTACCGGGAACTTGAAGAAGAAAAGAAAAAAGGCAGCATGGACGAGGCAGAGAAAAACAAACGCATGGATTTCCTGCAGTATCAGATTAAGGAAATCAAAGATGCGAAGCTGGTCGATGGCGAGGATGTCCAGTTGGAACGGCAGTACAAGAAGGCGGTCAATGCAAAGGAAATCCTGCAATATGCAAACGACATCTATGCACTGACCGGATATGGAGCTACTTCTGCGGGAGAACAGCTAGGACGTGCGATCAAGGATATGCGCAGACTCACGGAACTGGACGAGGAGCTTGCCGATGCGGCTGGTATCTTAGAGGATGCCGATGGTCTGCTGTCAGACTTTAATCGTGAGATCAGTGAGTATATGAAGGATATGGAGTTTGATGAAGGACAATTCCGTGAGATGGAAAGTCGTCTGGATCAGATCAATTCCTTAAAGGCAAAATACGGAAATTCCATTTCCCGGATTTTGGAAAGCCTTGCAGCTTTCGAGAAAGAATATGATGCTCTTTCCGGCTATGAGGAGCATATGCAGGAGATTGAGGCACAATGGAAGAAACAGACGGCGAAGCTTGAAGAGAGCTGCCGGGTATTATCCGAGCACAGACGGGCACTTTCGGAAAAGCTTTGTAAGAAGATCCGGGAGTCCTTGGAGGATATGAACTTTAATATGGTCCGGTTTGAGATGCGGTTTGAGACATCCCCGAATTATTCTGCAAATGGCTACGATGATGCGTGCTTCTATATCTCGACGAATGTCGGTGAAGCGATGCGTCCGCTGCATGAGGTTGCATCCGGTGGTGAACTGTCGCGAATCATGCTGGCAATGAAATCCTGTCTTGCAAATCAGGATGACACACCGACACTTGTCTTTGATGAGATCGATGTCGGTATCAGTGGCAGAACCGCACAGAAGGTGGCAGAGAAGATGTCGATCCTGTCACGGCAGCATCAGGTTATCTGTATCACGCATCTTTCCCAGATCGCAGCGATGGCAGATGCACATTATCTGATTGAAAAAAATGTGGAAAATGAGAAAACAATTTCCAGCATCCGGTTACTTTCAAAGGAAGAGGAAATTGAAGAACTGGCAAGACTCATCGGTGGTGCAAAAATCACGGAGACGACGATTCACACTGTGACCGAGATGAAAGGATTGGCAGAACAGGCAAAAATAAACTGAATTACATAGAATGAAATATTCGATACTAAGAGTACATGGAGGAATCTATGTACTCTTTTTTATAGCACAAATTATATGAAATAAAGCGATTTGAAATAAAGAAATGAAATCAGGAGAGGAGGAAACGATGTGAGAAAGTATCGAATCTTTTTAGTTGTACTGTTGCTGATAGTGCTTGGCATCTTAGGGTATCATAACCGGGAGTTCCTGTTCGCAAAGGGAGGAGATACAGATGTGGAGACGCAGGCGGATTCCCTGCCGGTTGTATCAAGTGAAGGGGAGACCGAATGCATGGTCTGTCCGTCGGGAGAACCAGTTGGAATCTATGTAAAAACAAAAGGTGTAATGGTGATCGGCGTCAATTCGGTTGTGGACGAACAGGGAATCACATACAACCCATGTGAGAATCTGTTGTCGCCAGGCGATTATGTAATGCGTATCAATGGACAGAGTGTGGACGATAAAAAATCAATGCTGGAACTGGTACAGCAAAGCGAAGGACACGAATTGCTGCTTCGTGTCTGCCGGGAAAATGAGTACCGGACGGTGCGTGTAACACCGGTAAAGAAAAAGGATGGCAGCTATGCGCTTGGACTCTGGGTAAAGGATGATATTTCCGGAATCGGAACAATCACCTATACAGATGGAGAACGGTTTGCTGCACTTGGACACAGCATCAACGACAACGACACAGGAATTATGTTCCGCGTGTCCGATGGCGCGGTGTATGAGACGACGATCGTGCGCATCAAAAAGCCGGAAGCGGATAAGCCGGGACGACTGGAGGGCATCATCAATTATACCGGACGGTATGTGATCGGGCGCGTGGAGGAAAATAGTGCCTTTGGTATTCACGGATACTTGACAAAACGACAGCAAAAGACACATACGCAGGACATCCAGGTGGCAGTTGGACGAAAATCAGAGGTGCATGTCGGAACCGCGTATCTGCTTTCGTCGGTATCCGGGGAGTCGAAACAATACGAAATCGAGATTGTGTCAGTCGATTCTGACAATGAGAACGGACGGTGTATGGAATTTAAGGTAACCGATTCGACATTGCTTTCTCTGACCGGCGGAATTGTGCAGGGAATGAGCGGCACACCAATCCTGCAGGATGGCAGGCTGATTGGGGCAGTGACACATGTATTTGTCAACGATTCGACACGAGGCTACGGCATTTTCATCGAAGAAATGATGCAGTAAAAAATGGGAAAAATTGACCGAAAATGCTGTCAATATTTACTGTCGCAACTTGCGTTTTATTATGTATTGCCCTCGCAAAATAATGAAACTATAATGTCTTTGATATCAAGATTAGAGGGGGATAGTTTTATGAAGACAAAAGTGCTTATCATAAAACATGATACAAAGGCAGCGACGGAATTAAGACAGCAGCTTGCAAAGAATAAGGATATTTGCGTGTGCGATATTATTTCAGACGGCGGAAACGCAGTTTCGGCAATTCGCGCACAAAATCCAAATGTCATTTTGCTGGATTTCCTGTTGCCGAATCTGGATGGACTGGCAGTGATGGAAGAGGTCAACGGATGGGGAACCCGTGGATACCGCTTCCTGTTGCAGGGGAATGCCAGCCAGATTCGATTTGCACAAAATACATGCCGGGGAAATGTTGATCATATTTTCGTCCGTTTTATCGATGAAGAATATAATGATCTTGATCTGGAAAAGGAAATCCTGACCTTAGCGCGTGGCAAACAGACGGGGATGAGTGTCTGCCAGCCGGAGGATGCAGGAGAAGAACTGCAGACAAAGCTCGAAGTAAAGGTTACGGAAATCATTCATGAGGTAGGCGTGCCAGCACATATCAAGGGATACCAGTATCTGCGCAGCTCTATCCTGATGGCAGTACAGGATATGGATATCCTCGATTCCATCACGAAGCAGCTCTATCCTTCGATTGCAAAGGCATACGCAACGACACCATCCCGTGTGGAACGTGCCATCCGGCATGCCATTGAGGTGGCATGGAGCAGAGGCAATTCCGACACGATGCATGAGCTATTTGGATATACATTGCAGCAGGGAAAGCTGAAGCCGACGAACTCGGAATTTATAGCACTTATCGCCGACAAAATACGACTCGAATCGAAGATGAAAAGCGCGTAGACAAAATTATCCACAAAAAGAAAATTTCTGTGGAAATGCGCTTGACAATGGTATTTTGAAATTATATCATCTTCCTATGGTTAATTTTGATTGATAGGAGGTTGGTTCCAAGAAGGGGAGGATAATATGAATACGGAGAGAATCAGGGTGATGATTGCGGACGCCGGGTATGAGATGCTTGGCCGGCAGTTAGAAGCCTATAATGGGGAGAGATTCGATATCGTTTGCTGTACAGCGGATGGAAATGAGGTGTATGATCAGGTGCTGCAGGCACAGCCGGATGTGTTGCTGATGGATGTGTTCATTACCAACGTAGACGGACTGGAAGTATTAGAGCAGCTGCGGGAGAATCCGTCATTGACGGAGCTGAAGATTATTTTTCTGTCGACCGTGGGATCGAGCCGGATCATCAATATGGCATTTAATCTGGGTGCCGATTATTATATGATGAAGCCTTGTAATCCGAAGGTACTGGCAAAACGAATTATACAGATTGCAGACTTTGCAAAGGTTGGGGAGCCGATGGAAGGATGCGAAGATGAGGATACCAAACTGCCAGCCAACAATGTGTATGACTATGGTATGCATACGATGGAGAACGACGTAACGGAGATCATCCGTGAGATCGGTATTCCGGCGCATATCAAAGGATATCAGTACATACGTGAGGGCATCATGATGGCAGTCAATGATATGAATATGCTCAATTATATAACGAAGCTGTTGTATCCAAGTATAGCGAAAAAATACAAGACGACGTCCAGCAGTGTGGAGCGTGCCATCCGTCATGCGATTGAAGTGGCATGGGGAAGAGGCAAGATCGAAGTCATCGAGGATATGTTTGGCTATACGGTGAGTGCAGGAAAAGGAAAGCCGACGAATTCCGAGTTTATTGCCCTGATCGCGGACAAGCTGAGGATTGAGTATAAAATGCATGCAAGCTAAAAAATAAAATCCATGCGAAAGTTACGAAAGGAGATAAAGACGTGGCAACGGAAGGAACAAGAGAAGGTGGTTCCAGCATGAACAGAGGACAAGGAAAATATTTTGATCGGGAGAAACGACCAGGTGGAGGAACAAGATTCCAGAAATCCGATCGTTCCGGCGCACCGCGAGGTGACCGACAGGCAGGTGGAGACAGACCACCGCGTGGAAACGGAAACCGATCATATGGAGAGAAATCATACGGTGACAGACCATATGGAGACAGACCACCGAGAAATGAGCGTCCAAACCGAAACTACGGAGGTGCTCCTAAGTTTCCGAAAAAGGATGAGGATGAGGAAGACAGAGGCAGAAGAAGCAAGCCATCCCGTCCAAAGGAGAGTAAGCCGACGATCGCAATTCCGGACAAAAATAAAGTCCAGATGCGCTTAGAAAAGGAACAGAAATCGGTTAAGAAGAAGCAGAACAACAAAAAACGGGAATCCAGTCGTCCGCAGCCAAAGCAGAAGCGGTCAAGCAATATCAATTATACGAAGAACTATGCCAATGGCGCGTATGATGATTATGAGGATTTTGATGATTGGGAATAAAAAGGCAGGCACCATACAGCAGTTTGTATGGTGCCTCTTTGCGTGCTGGTATGTAGTGGTTTTACTTGTCTTGGAGAAATGAATGTGATATGATACTTTTATCTGTGGAATTTGTGATACACATGGAGGAACATTTTGGACGAGAACAATCTGGATAGTCTGTTGGATGAATTATCATCGATGGATGGAGAATTGAATGAGAATATTGATATAGATTCCGGCGTGGATGTCGATGCAGATGATATGGATGACATTTCTCTCGATGAACTGGATCATTTAGATGGCATGGATCTTGGAGATCTGGATTTCGATGATATTGATTTTGATGATGTTGATATTACGAAACTGGATGCCGGTGCCAATCCGGTCGTAAACAAGAAGCCGCAGGAACAGGAAACGGACGATATGAGTCTGGATGCCCTGATCGAGAAGGCAAATCAGGAGAATGTGAAACCAGAACCGCCACAGGAAGAGACGTCGGTGCAGGCGGACAATACCGATGTTTTTGGAGAAGCAGACTTGCAGATGCAGGAAGATACCGCGTTGCCAGAGGGCGTGTTCGATGATGCTTTGTTTGGTTCGATGGATATGGGAATGTCAGAAGAACCAGAACTGTCAGAGAAGGGAAAAAATCCATATACGGCAGATGAGGATAGCCTGGATGCATTGTTGCAGTCCTCTATGGCAGAAAGTTTGTTGAACGGGGATCTGGCTGATATCGAGGATATTGGCGAAAAACCGGGGGAACCGGTAAAAAAGGTGAAGCAGCCGCGGAAAAAGGCAGAGAAGAAGAAAAAAGCGGAAATTGAGGAAGAAGAGACAGAACATAAAAAGAAAACGATTTCTGAGATTCTTTTTGGTGAGCCGGATGAGGATGACTTAGAAGAGGAAGCTTTGTTCGAGGAGAAGAAAGCGAAGAAGGAAGCTGAAAAGAAGAAAAAACAGGCAGAGCGGGAAGCGAAAAAAGAAGAAAAGGACGCAGCCAAGCAGGAGATGCTTACTGCGAAGCAGGCGAAGGATAAAGCAAAGCAGAAGGAAAAAGCCGACAAAAAACGACAAAAAGATGAAGCCTATGCGGCAGAGCTTGAAGCCGAAAAAGATCAGAAAAAGGTTTCGACACCGACCGTTATTGTCGTATTTGTTCTGTTTTTTGCACTTGCGGCAGGAGTCGTACTCGGTACGAATCAGTTTAACTATTCGCAGGTGATCAGGAAAGCGGCGAATTATTTCGAACGGCAGCGATATCGTCTGGCATATGATGAGGTATCCGGTGTCGAAGTCAAAGAAAAAGATCAGGATTTAAAAGACCGGATCTACACTGTTATGTATGTGGAACGACTGTATGAATCCTATGAGAATAACATGAAGCTTGGCAGACCGGACAAGGCGCTTGATGCATTACTTCGGGGCATCGAGAAATATGATGAGCATTACGATGAGGCGGTAGAGCTTGATATCGTGAAGGATATCGACTCCTGCCGGGATAAGATTATCAATGCACTGTGGAATACATATGGTATCACCGAAGAGACGGCATACCAGATCTTAGCAATGGAAGGACAGGAATATACCAAAACCTTGTCGGAGCTTGGCGCAAAAGCAGCGGAGACAGAGACGCCGACCGATGCGCAGGGACAGTAATAAATGCAACTATTGACCGTATGAATGTGACAGAGGATGAGACGATGATAGCAATTTTAGATTACGATGCAGGCAACATTAAAAGTGTAGAAAAAGCAGTGCATTATCTGGGCGAAGAAGCTGTAATCACGCGGGATAAGGATCTGATCTTATCGTGTGACAAGGTGATCCTGCCGGGCGTGGGAAGCTTCGGTGATGCGATGGGTAAGCTGCGGGAGTACAAGCTGGATCAGGTGATCTACGATGTGGTAGATGCCGGGACACCATTTCTTGGAATCTGCCTTGGCTTACAGCTTCTGTATAAGACAAGCGAGGAAAGCCCGGGAGCAACGGGACTTGGAATTTTGGACGGCGAGATTTTACGGATTCCAGATGCACCGGATCTGAAGGTGCCACAGATTGGATGGAATTCTCTCGATATCACACCGGGCGCAAAATTATTTGCCGGTGTGGAGGAACACCCATATGTATATTTTGTGCATTCGTATTACCTGAAATCGAAGGACGAAGCAGATGTTGCAGCGCGGACACACTATTCCGTGGAGATTCATGCATCTGTGGAAAAGGGAAATGTATTTGCGTGTCAGTTCCATCCGGAGAAGAGTTCGACGGTAGGACTGAAAATATTGGATAACTTTATACACTTATAAGAGACGGGGAGGAAGAGAGTATGCATACAAAGAGAATTATTCCTTGTCTGGATGTCAACAATGGCAGGGTTGTAAAGGGTATCAATTTTGTGAATTTGAAGGATGCAGGTGATCCGGTTGCTGTTGGTGCTGCCTATGATAAGGCAGGTGCGGATGAGCTTGTATTTCTGGATATTACAGCATCTTCGGATTCGAGAAATATCGTGATCGATATGGTGCGGAAGGTTGCGGAGACTGTATTTATTCCGTTTACGGTTGGCGGCGGTATCCGTACAGTTGATGATTTTAAGGCGATTTTACGTGAGGGCGCCGATAAGATCAGTATCAATTCCTCTGCTATCAATACACCACGGCTGATCAGTGATGCTGCAGACAAGTTTGGCAGCCAGTGTGTGGTCGTTGCGATTGATGCGAGAAGAAGAGAAGATGGAAGCGGCTGGAATGTGTTCAAGAACGGTGGACGTGTCGATACCGGACTTGATGCAATCGAGTGGGCGATGCAGGCAGATAAGATGGGCGCAGGAGAGATCCTGCTTACGAGTATGGACTGTGATGGAACAAAGGCAGGCTACGACGTGGAGCTGACCAGACTGATTGCCGAAAATGTATCCGTTCCGGTAATTGCGTCCGGCGGTGCAGGAACGAAGGAGCACTTCTATGATGCACTGACAGAGGGAAAAGCAGACGCAGCACTTGCAGCATCCCTGTTCCACTACAAGGAGCTGGAGATCATGGATCTCAAAGCATATCTGGCGGAGCGTGGAATTCCGATGCGTATGTAGCGGTATACGACGGTGGAAGAAGGACTTAAAACATGATAACACTCATTGAAAATGATATTTCTCTGGAAGAGTATCTGACACTTCGGGAGAAAGTTGGCTGGAAGAAACTGACAGACAAGCAGGCGGCACATGCCCTTGCGAATTGTCTGTATAAAGTAAAAGCGGTCGATGCGGACGGACAGGTCGTTGGTATGGGACGTGTCGTTGGAGACGGTGCCGTGGTCTGTTATATTCAGGATCTGATCGTGATCCCACAGGTGCAGGCACAGGGCATTGGCTCGCAGATTATACAGAAATTAAAAGCGTATGTGGAATCTCTGCGGGAAGAGGGAAGCACGATGATGCTATGTCTGATGTGTGCCAAGGGCAGAGAGCCATTTTATGAAAAACATGGATTTATGCAGCGACCGACCGATGCACTTGGACCGGGTATGATTCAGTATCTGACAGAAAAATAAAGAATAAAACAAAAAATCCTCCCATCTGGGAGGTTTTTTGCTTTCTATCGAACTATGAGATTACTCAGCAAGATATGGCTTTAACGCTGCCATGATATCTTCTGTATCCTTATCTGTATGTACATTTAAGTCGATTGGCTTGGAAATATCCAAACTGAAAATACCCATGATAGACTTTGCATCGATAACATAACGACCAGATACTAAGTCAAACTCAGCATTAAAACCGCTGATGTCATTTACGAAGCTCTTTACCTTATCGATAGAGTTGAGAGAAATTTTAACCTTTAACATATAGAAACCTCCTTGTATATTATGAAAGCGAAAAATAATCTCAAAAATATATCTTTCGCACTTTTTTTATCTATGTTACTATAATAAAAGTTTACACTATAAAAGTCAAGAATGAGCAGGAGAAATTTGCGTAAAATGTATGTGAATATTTTAAATAAAAAAGTAGCAGTTTGCACACTTGGATGCAAGGTGAATCAATATGAGTCAGACAGTATGATGGATATTTTGAAGAAAAATGGATGCGAGATTGTACCATTTTCACAGTTTGCAGATGTGTATATCGTCAATACGTGTTCGGTCACGAATATGGCGGAGCGAAAGTCGAGACAGATGCTGCACCGCGCGAAAAAGAAGAACCCGGATGCGGTCATTGTGGCAGCCGGATGCTATGTGCAGGCAGCCGAGGAAGCGTTGGCAAAGGATCTAGGCATCGATATTCTGATCGGAAACAACTGCAAGAAGGATGTTGCCCGTATCTTAAGTGAATATTATGAGGATACGTCCATGCATGAGGTTGTGATCGACATCAATCACACGAACGAATATGAGGAAATGACGCTCGTAAAGCCGAACGAGCGATGCCGTGCCTATGTCAAGGTGCAGGACGGCTGTAATAATTTCTGCACGTATTGTATCATCCCATATACACGTGGCAGAATCCGCAGCCGGAAGCTTGCGGATGTCGTGCGGGAGGTAGAAGGGCTGGCAGTAGAAGGCGTACAGGAAGTCGTGATTACAGGAATCAATTTATCTTCCTATGAGGATGAGGATGGTGCATCGCTGCTGATGCTGTTACAGGCAGTTGCCAAAGTGAATGGTATTAAGCGTATCCGGATGGGATCGCTGGAGCCGCGTGTGATCACAGAGGAATTCCTGAATGGTATCACAGCGCTTGATAAGGTGTGTCCGCATTTCCATCTGTCATTGCAGAGTGCCTGCAATGAGACGTTAAAGCGGATGAACCGGAAATATACAATCGAAGAATATATGGAAAAATGCGAGATGATCCGCAAGGCATATGATCGTCCGGCGATCGCGACAGATGTGATTGTAGGATTCCCGGGGGAAACCGAGGAGGAATTTGCAACAACGGTGGCAAATCTGGAGAAGCTGAATCTCTATGAGATGCATGTATTTAAATATTCAAAGCGGAGCGGCACGATCGCAGCGACAATGGAGCATCAGGTGAGCGATGCAGTGAAGGAGAAGCGAAGCAATGTGCTGTTAGAGCTGACGGCGAACCAGAAGGCAGCATTTGAAGCACAGTTTTCCGGAGAGCTGCTTCCGGTGCTGATGGAGGAGTATGACTGTATCGACAAGGATGGAAAGCCGGCGTATGTCATGAAGGGACACACAGATCGTTATATCCTTGTGAAGCAGGAGACGACAAGAGAAGTCTGCGAGCAGAGTGTCAATACATTCGTGGATATTTTGTACCGGTCGGAGAAGTCGAAATAAGGATGTTGGATCATGGCATATGGACGTATATCTTTACGAAAATATGCCATGAATTAAAAAAATTAAAAAAATTAAAAAAAGTTGTTGACAACATGTTATATATTTGTTATAGTAACAAAGGTTTCAAGATGGTTCGTTGGTCAAGCGGCTAAGACGTCGCCCTCTCACGGCGAAAACAGGGGTTCGATTCCCCTACGAACTGCTCCTTAGATTTCTCTGAAACGCCTTAAATACTAGGCTTTCAGAGATTTTTTATTTTCTCTGATTTGTTTACACTTGTTTACACTTTTTAAATGCACACATTTTTATTCGCAGCATGTTCAAGTTTGTTTTCAATTACACTATCTGTATTCTGATCAAAACAGTAATTGTTCAAACTTGTCTGTTCATCTTCATGACCAGCTTGCTCTCGAATAGTATTGATATTTATCTTTTGGTCGAATAACGAAGATATATATGTTTTTCGTATCTTATGACTACTTTTCTTCATCACGCCAGCTTCAACACATAAGTCAGTCAAATATTGACTAAGCTATAGAATACGATGGAAGTTCTGCAATAACTGTTAATCTTATGAATGTTAGGAGTGATAGTTACCAGAATACAGTAAAATTTACATCTAACGATTCAACAACAGGCGATTCTACGGCACCATCATTGCTGAAAAGTGGAGAGACACATGCTTCGATTTTTAGTAAGGTTTCTACTATCTTCAAAAACGTTCGATGGTTGCTGTCTAAGATGGGAACGACTGATATTTCTTCGCTTGGAGATGGAACTGTCACAGGTGCATTATCTACGCTAAACTCGAATATTGGTGGAAAGCAAAACACATTAGATTCACCTTTGTTTTATCGTGGAACCATAAAGGGCGATATGAATTCATATAATACACGATCATACAACGGATATTATTATATCGTAGCAACTACTCCGCCCAATGCACCAGCTTCAAGTGGTTGGTCGATTGTGTTGGTACTATTCGCCTATAATGACTTTGGAATACAGGCAATAATTAAGCCAAGTAACAATACTTTTCTATTGAGAGAGCGAAGCGGAAGTCCTGCAAAATGGAGCGCATGGAAAAATTTAGCGTTAAAGATAACCACCAATTAACTTTTGCACTTGTGCCACGAAGGAGAATAATATTTGCTTGTGTTTCTGTCAAACTATTCAGTAAGGCAAATACACTACCTAACATTTTTGAATTTACAGTTAGTTGAACACCTTTAGCTCTAGTCAGTTCCATGTTTGGGATGTCTACCATTATACTTTCGGCAATATATACATTGCCCCATTTTGTATCGACAGTTGCAATAATGTCTTTTGTATATGTTTTGACCATATTCGAGTTTAGGAATCCATATTTAATTTAGTTTACATATTTTTGAAAGAGGTTTATATAAATTTTTAGCTCTACCAAATTTGGTGGGCTTTTGTAGTTGTTATTTTTTTTATTTTAAGGAGGAATAATATATGAGTAATTCAAATTTAGTTAATTATACAAAAATTAGTCCTTATAAAACGACAGGTAGAAATCATGCAATTGATACAATTACGATTCATTGCATGGCTGGCAATTTATCTGTTGAAACTTGTGGTAACGTATTTCAGACAGCAAAAGCAAGTGCTAACTACGGCATTGATTCTGATGGTCGAGTCGGCATGTATGTAGAAGAGAAAGATCGCTCATGGGCATCTAGTAGTTCATCTAACGATAATCGTGCAGTTACTATTGAGGTACTGTAACAATCTCATCTCTGAAATACAAATCATTGTACGAGTTAATGGGAGATGCAATTGTCAGTTTGTTTGATACTTTAGCTGATGTACTAGCACTTCCTGCACTTGTAGCGTATTTAACACTTTTATTTGAATCAGCGGTATTATCGACATTTCCGAGTCCAATATCTTCTGGTGAAATAGTAGCTTGTCCTGTTTTATAGTCAAATTCAGCACTGCCACGAACACCAGTAACACCGCCATTTTTGTTCCATTTCGCACGTTCAGAAGCCGTAATATGTATAGTGTCATTACCAGTATGTGTATCAAGTTCTGACTGATTCGCTTTTGTTCCAATAGCTTGATTTAATGCTTCTTCTATTGTCTTACTGTCTAATCTGTTCCTGCGTTTCCTTAGATAATTTCGCAAAATTGTACTCTGTTGCCGAAGTACCATCTTGACTAATAATAGCATCGGCAATATCAATATTCGCTTTTTCCATATCAGCAAGAAAATCTGCATAATATGTCTGTTTCTCTAATTCAGATTCAAAATTAGAAGCTGGCTTATTATTTGAAACACTTTCGTTGAAATTATCCAACGCTTTCTGGTACTTCTCAATCTTCTCTGTTTGAGTGTCGATAGTATCATTTTGTCCTTTTGCTTCCTTACCGAACACTTTAGATTGATTCTCAAAATATGTGTCGATATTTTTATTGATTTCCTGTTGAGCTAACTGCTGCTCAATTTCAAGGAGATCCTTTAATTTTCCTGTGATTCCATCTACATTACCTTGTAGATCAAGAATAGCATTGCCATTATCATCATATCCCTTTGTTAATTGTGGGAATACTTCTGCAAGCTGGTTTGAAACGTCAAGAAATTCTTTGTATTCATCATCAGATAAGCTGATATTTTTACCTGTAAGCTGATTTACTCCCTGTGCGAGTTCGGCATACTTTTTACCAGCTTCATCGACTGTATCTGCATTTTGTTTGATTTCAGATTGGAGTGATTTGATCTTAGATTTGGCATCATCGGCTTTTTTCTTTGCTGATTCAAATGCTTCTTCCTGCTTCTTATTATAATGAGAGATTGCCTTTGAAATACCATAAATCGCCGTTGCACCAAGAATAGCCCATCCAGCAGGATTGGTAGCCAACCATACGGCAGTAGCTTTTACTTGCGCCCATACAGCAGCAGTCATAGCTTTCATTTTGGCTATCCAAGCAGGAATCACACTGGCAGCCTGTGCATTAGTAGCAGTAGTAACACCCAATGTCATAGCAAGTTCTTGGGCTTGTGCTTCTGTTAATACACCACTAGCCACTGCTTCTTGTAACTTTTTAGCAGTTAGCTTAACTGTAACAGCATCTTCACCTTCTTTTGCTACAGTTAAGCCCATACTTGTCATAACTTCTTCTGCCTTGGCATCAGATTCAAATTGTGTAGCAAGAATAGATTGTAACTTTGTATTTGTAAGCTTAGTAGAAGATGAGAGTAATCCTGCTTCAGCCATAGCCTGATATTGCATTTCTGTAGATAATCCTTTGGCGGCTAACGTCTGCTGAATCTGAGCATTTGTTAAACCTTGGGTACTAAGCAATACAGCGGCTTGAGTAGGTTTAAGCTCTGAGAGAGCATTAGCATATTCCTGCATTTGTAATGCACCAAAATCACCATAATCTGCATTTTTGATTGATTGGATTTCGGCAATGTAAGCTTGGAGTTTATTTGTTTGTATTCCACCGATACTTAATAATTGGTTTTTATTCAAACCAGACGTATCTATATTGATAGAATTTAATGATTTTATCTTATCATATAAATTTTGAACGTCTTTAATTGTTTCTTTGATTTTCTATTGTATGTGTGAAATTTTTGTGGGGGCAGAAAAATAAATAATAGAACTATATAACTCAATGGAGTTGGAGAAAGAACTTATCTAAATGATAGGTTCTTTTTTTATTTCAGGAAGGAGAGGATGCACTATGGCAGAGACGATCGCTGTTTGTAACCAGAAAGGAGGAGTTGGAAAGACAACCACAGCAGTCAATTTAGGAGTTGGTCTTGCAAGAGAAGGATACCGGGTGTTAATGGTTGACACGGACCCACAGGCAGATCTAACTACATGTTTAGGTTGGATGAAGCAGGACGAGATGGAAAACACGCTGGCGCAGCTCATGCAACGAAGCTTGGTAGAGGATATCGATCTGCATGATGTCGTCTTGAAAAATGGAGAGGGTGTTGATCTCATACCATCGAACATTGAGCTGTCGGCAATGGAGTTGCAGCTTGTAACGGTCATGAGCAGAGAAATGTGTTTGCGAAATCTATTACAGTCTGTCCAGAATGATTATGACTATATTATTATCGACTGCATGCCACATCTCGGAATGCTGACGATAAATGCACTTACCGCGGCAGATAAAGTATTAATTCCGCTACCGCAGGAATATCTAGCCACGAAGGGGATGACGCAGTTAATTCAGACGATCAGCAATGTTCGCCGACACACAAATCCCAATCTTGAAGTGGACGGAATATTGATAACACTTGTGGATGCTCGCAGACGGACTTTGATTTCAGAAATGAATACACTGATACGTGAGGACTTTGGAAAGTATATCAGAGTATATAATCAGTCAATCCCGGCTGGTGTTGCTGCAACGAAAGCATCCAGTACGGGAAAGAGCGTTTATAAATTTGACCCTAGGAGTAAAGTCGCGGAAGCCTATCGGAATTTTACCAAGGAGGTGATCAGTCATGGCGAAGGACGACTGGAAGCAGGGCTTGCACGCAGCATTTAATCCAGAAGAAATTTTTTTTAGTGAAACCGAACGAAGAAACGGAACGCTGGAAGAGATGGAAATAGACCAGATCGTGCCATTCCGGGATCATACGTTTAAAGTTGTTGATGACTACAAAATGATGGAACTGGTTGATTCCATCAAGGATCACGGCGTAAACGAACCGGCGGTTGTCTTTATCAACGAGGACGGCAATTACGAAATGATTGCCGGACATCGAAGAAAGCGTGCATGTGAGCTTGCCGGGATAGAGACTATTCCTATCATTGTAAAAAATATCAACCGTGACGAAGCAACAATTCTGATGGGCGAAAGCAACCTGCAGAGCCGGGAAGAGATACTTCCATCTGAGAAAGCATTCACATACAAAAAAATGCTGGATGCAATGAAAAGGCAGGCCGGAAGACCGGGAAAAAATAATTCGGGTCCAGTGGGTCCGAATTTAAAAGGAACCCGTTCAGATGATTTGTTATCGGAAGAAGTGGGAGAAAGTAGTTCACAGATAAAACGTTATATCCGTCTCACATATTTAATTCCAGAGCTTCTTGATCTGGTAGATCAAAAAAGAATATCACTCCGTCCGGCGGTTGAGATTTCGTATCTAGACAGTACACAGCAGAAAGCAATATTCAATTATTACAAAACGAAAAGAGAATTGGATATTGATGAAAACGGAATTGGAAACGAAAAGCAGGCTGGAGTGTCACCTTCACTGGCACAGGCAAAACTGATGCGGGAAGAAGCCAAAGATAACAAACTGGATGAAGCAAGAATCACGGACATTCTCGATGTGACAAAACCAAACCAGAAGGAAAAAATCGTAATCAAAGACGAAAAAGTAATGAAGTATGCAAAGGGATTAACTCCGCTGCAGTTCCAAGATAAGATATTAAGGGCATTGGATTATTACGATAAGCACATGGCAAAGGAGCAGGAAAAAGATACCCGTAGCATGATGTAAAGGAGGAAAAACACATATGAATAAAGTAATACTTATGGGAAGATTAACGAGGGATCCGGATATCCGGTACTCACAGGCTGCAGAGCCTTTAGCAATCGCAAGATACACGCTGGCGGTTGATCGGAGATTCCAGAGAAGAGACAATTCTGGAAACGAGCAGACAGCAGATTTCATCTCCTGTGTTGCATTCGGCAAGAACGGAGAATTTGCTGAGAAGTATTTGAAGCAGGGTACAAAGATTGCGATTACAGGTCGTATTCAGACAGGCAGCTATACAAATAAGGACGGTAACAAAGTTTATACAACAGAGGTTGTTGTAGAAGAACAGGAATTTGCTGAGAGTAAAAAAAGTCAGGGATATCCTGAACCGGGAAATGCATCAGCGGATGGGTTCACTGATATTCCAACCGGGCTGACAGGTAATGACCTGCCATTCAAGTAAGCAATAGGGGGATAAGATATGGTTGATAAATATATACAGGGATTGATTGATCGGGAACCGCCAGACAGTCCTGTTAAATATCAGTTCCTTGATCGGATGCGATTTGATTGTAACTATTTAACAGGAGACTCCGGACCGAAATACCGAATTGGTGACTTTCTTTGGGCTGATAACGTGGAAGATCAGATTGATAACATGAAAGCGCTGTGGAACAGCTTTTCCGAAGAAGGAAAGCCGGAATGGCTGTCGATGGAGCAGATAGATAAGTACAAGGAGCAACTGGTTGAAATAGAGCAGGCAGATAAATCAAGGATGAAGTCGCAGCCGGAACGAGGAGAATTATAAGCAGGGAGGTGTGCCATGAAGTGTCGAACCAGTGCTGAGTTTGCTGATCGTGTTTTGAAAACAGAGAATCAGTGGAAAAAAGAAAATAAAACACCAACGGATCCGGATGATGGAGAGCAGCTGTGGTCGAGCCAATATTGCTATGGATGTTACATGTACTACCGGGAAGATCAGGTACGTGATATGACCGAAGAAGAAATTGCTACATACAAGGAAGAACAGCGGCAGAAAAGAAAAGCTGCAGAAGCAAGGCGAAGAGAAAAACAAAATAATAATTATCAGGAAATGATAGCGGAAGAGGTTAGCTATAAGGTATCGATTGCAAGAGAGCAGATTACGGACGAACAGCAGCAGATACACAGAGCACTTGCTTATGACTTGATGAATCGGGCAGCAAAACAGCCATCGATTCCGTGTGAGAATCCAAGCGGGATTATTGTTTTCGATATAGAAACGACTGGGCTTGATCCCGATCAGGACGAGATACTGCAGATCAGTATTATCGATGGAGATGGTAACGTTCTTATTGATGAATATGTAAAGCCTTATTGGACGACGGAATGGTACGACGCGCAAGATGTAAACGGCATTTCTCAGTATATGGTAGCGAATGCACGATATCCGCACGAACTGATTCCAAAAGTAAAAGGGATTTTTGAAAGTGCAAAGCTGTGTATAGCCTATAATATACCCTTCGATGTCGGAATGCTTGAGAAATGGGGGATGCAGCTTGAATCACTGACGTGTGAATGGTACGACGTGATGACTGTCTTTTCAGTGATATATGGAGAATGGAGCAATCAATATGACGGATACAAATGGAAAAAGCTAAGGTCATGTGCTGAGTATTTCGGCTATATGCCGGATGGAGAATATCATAACAGTCTCGAAGATGTCAAAGCGACGCTTTACTGCTACGATCAGATTCAGGAGCTTGACGAAGGATGGGCAAAAAGTAAATACCAGCGGGGAACGGTCACGGAGAAGAAGGAGGTGCATCATGACGATCGAACGATTAAGTGAGCTGCAGGATATTGCACTTGCGGGTGAAAAGCCGGAGGTGCTGGATGAAGAGGAAGCTGTAGCATGGGAAGATATCAATGGGAGGGTACAGGCGTATAAGAACAAAATAACGAATATTTTGAAAGGAATACCTGTCTAAAACGATACAAATACTGACACAGGAGTAATGGTCATGTTTAATTCAGATTTATATAAGAGGCATTATCCGATACAGTCCCAATCTGATTTATATGGTATGTCGGACAAAGACAGAAAAAAACTGTCAGAGTGGGTATATGCGATTGAAACTGATGTAAAGAATTGGAATTATCGTGAAGCTGTGCGCGGAAGTAGAAGAAGGATTGCGATCAATTATTGCGGTGACATAAAACAGTTATCGCAAAAGATAGGAGCTATGAATGCTGCGGAAATCAGCGATGAAGATTTAAGATTTGTAAATGAGGTTCTATATCGGCACAAATTAATAAGGGGAAAGTATGGTTATAGATAGTAAAACATCAGGAATAATAGTAACGGTTGTACTTGTAATAATGGCGTGTAGGGTGATTTACTTGAATGTAAAATTAGCAAAATTGGAGTCTTACGACTTGCATGTTCGGCTTATGGAAGCTATCTGTGCTGCAAATATGGAGCTTTTTGCAACAATTTATTACTTCGGAAACCAGCTATTCAAAAAAGCATGGGACTTATCAACGGCAAGCGGCATAATCTTTTTAGCTTTATTTCTATTTCCGATTGCAATAACGATTGATGAAATAGTAAAAGATGTTAGAAAGAGGTAAATATGGAGCAAATAATACATACTTTGTCAGTGCTGGAACTCATCATGTTGCTGCCAATTTTGCTTGCGGGTTATCGTGAACGAAAAAAATATAAAAATGCAGAAAAGTTGTATGAACTACCAGCTCTGAAGATAGGACAGGAAATATACCAACTGAAAGCCGGGGAAGCTCGGAAGGCATCTATTAAAGATATAGAAATTACCAGGGAGAAAAACATAACCTATCACGCGGAAACGATAAAGCGGGAAGCGATATATTTTTCGGAGGAAGATATTGGGAAAACAGTATTCAAAGAGACGGGAGAAAATCATGTTTAATTCAGATTTATATAAGAAGCATTATCCGATACAGTCTCAATCTGATTTATATGGTATGTCAGAAAAAGACCGGAAAAAACTGGCAGAGTGGATTTATGACATTGAAACTAATGTGCAGGATTGGAATTATCGATCGGCTCTGCATGGAAGTACAAGGGGGATTGAGATCAATTATTGTGGCAACACAAAGCAACTATCGCAAAAGATAAGAGCAGTAAATGTTGCGGAAATCAGTGAGGCAGATCTAAGCTTTGTAAATGAAGTGCTATATCGGCATAAATACGTCTTCCCATTGTCTCTTTATTTTTTTCCAATAAAGAAATGATAACGGGGTGTAAGAGAAAGGAGGGAAAGCATATGGAAAAGGTAACAGTTGAGTACGAACCAAAGACAGAAAGGAAGCTGGATGCATTGCAGGAATTTGCCAAGCGGCTTGCAGAGGCGAAGAAGGAAAAAGCTGAGAAGAAGGAGGAACAGTAGGATGGAATTTAACGATTTTTGTAATGAGATCCGGGATAATATCGGTGAGTACCTGTTGGGATATGACTTTGACAATATCCAGCTGCAGGAAGTAACACATAACAACAACACTCCGCATACAGGTCTTGTAATCAGCCGGGAAGATGTGAATGTTGCTCCAACGATCTATATGGAGCAGTATTACAGACAGTACCAGGACACCGGGGACATGGATGCGGTCATCAAGGAGATTGCTGAAACATATAAGGCTTCTCTCGAAAGTACGAATGATCTGCGGACAGAGATTTTCAACCAGAAGGAACAGTATTTTTCAAACTGCTATCTGAAAGTTGTTAATTACGAGAAAAACAAAGAAATGCTTAAGGATGTTCCATATAAGAAATACATGGATCTTGCAGTAACAATCCGGATGCTTGTACGTGTGGACGAAACCGGAATTGCAAGTGCAATCGTGACGCACGATCACACAGCAAGGCTTGAAATTAATGAGAAGGAACTTTATGCTGCAGCGTTGAAAAATACCGAGTTTTTATTCCCGGTAAGAATAAATAAACTGGAAGATGTTATCAGGAGCTTGGAATCAAACGGACTTGTGCAGGAAGAACTCCCAGACACAGGAATTTACGTCTTATCCAATCTTCCTAGGATTGCTGGAGCAACAACTATCTTGTATGCGCAGGATCAGGTTACGCAGCTTTCTGGAGAACTGGAATGTGGATTCTATATCGTGCCGTCAAGTACCAATGAAGTGTTGCTCTGCCCGGATAATGATGAAATGGATCCGGAGATGCTGCAGCGTACAGCGATGGAGGTTAACAAGTTTGTTGTGAGTGATACTGAGTTCCTGTCGAACAGCATTTATCACTTTGATAAAGACAGCCAGGAGATCAAGGTGGAACTGCCGGATCCGCAGATTGACGACCGGCAGAATCAGAGAGGAATATAACATAGTGACACGGAGCAGATCTTAAAGGTCTGCTCCTTTTTATGAGAGAAAGTTATGAAAGGGAAAGAATATGGTGTCTCGTTCCCCACAACAATGGAATGGGTCAGTAGAGGTCTTAGAAAATATGTTAATCAGGATCGGTTTGGAATATACAAAAAAGAGAATGTAAAGATACCGTTTATTTATAAGCATGAATATAATAGCAACAAGAAAAACCGTGAACTTATGATAAACAGATATTATAACAATAGTGACAAGGAGTAGATCATAAATGGTCTGCTCCTTTTGCGTGAGAGGAGGATGCACATGGATAAGGGTGTAGTCGGATATGGATTGGTGAAGGATGATTTTACGATTGAAGAACATGATCTGGCATCGTTTGTGTATATGAATGATGCAGTTAATTACATTGAGATGCGTCGTGGCGGAGAGATATCAGATAAGAAAATATATTATGTGGATGTCCGGGACGAAGGAAAGGACACGCTCCGGTATCTTTACGATCCTGCAGAAGGGAAGTTGCTGTCACCAGAGGATCTGCAGATGAAGCGATGGGATATTTCGATATCCGGATATCAGGTAACCGCTACGCAGGAATTTGATGAGGATGGGGAATATGATTTTACGACAGAAAATAAAACATGTTTTTCATATGATGCAGCAGAGCGTATCAAACAGAGATATATCGAATATGGATATACGGATATTAATATCGATGACACGGAAATCAGTATCAAGGATTTCTGGGGAAGCGAGAAATTCATAAAGGGAGATACACCACATCAGGAACGAACCAATACGGAAGAAGCTCTGGCAACCTACAAAGCCTATCAGCGGCCGGGAGCAACGATATATGAGAAGATAGGAATGGCGTTGGAAAAAATAGATACGCAGGATATGATTCAATATTTTAAGGATAAAATACCTGGAGGCGAGCATCTGATCCGGGACTTTGTCGAGAATCAGATCATAGCCAACGAGGTAAATAAGGAGCGGGAACGGAACGAAGCAGGACGCGGGATTTTTTAGGAAAGGCAGGGAAAAATTATGGTATCATACGTTATTTTGTATGCTGGTCAGATTGCTGCGTGGTTAATATGGATGACTTCTGATGAGTGTCAGATGGGAGAATTTGAGATGATGTTTCTGCTTCTGGAGTTACTGTTAATGTTTGTAGTTACTTGTTTTGCAAACTATATTAATAAGCGGATAAATTCTTACAAGGTTGAAATGCTGGAAAATCGGATAAGGTTCCTGGAACTGGATAATGAATATCTAAAAATGAAAAATCTCAATTGGATTGACAGAGACAAAACGGAGGAAGAAAAACATGAATAGCATAATAGTAAATTCTATAATATGCATGATGGCAAAGATCTGGTGCTGCCAGAAAAGAAACCAGCAGCGACGATCACAAAAAAATAGGAAACCATAAAAATGTACAATCTATTAAATTGTACATTTTTTTATTACATACATTTATGCTATAATCAAGACAGTTAAAAACAGATGACATGAATGGATGGGAGGAATCATTATGAAGAAAGGTATCAAGCGAATTGTAACTGCTGCACTTGCAGCCGTGCTGATGGTCACGCAGCTTCCGGTGATGAACAGTAAAGCTGCAGCAGGAATCAGTATCTATGGAAAGGCGCACGTACAGACATACGGTGACACAAACGGAAAGATCGTGAAGGAAAATGGCATCGATACACTGGTGCTTGGAACCAGAGGACAGGCAAAGCGGGTGGAATCAATCACAGTCAATCTGCAGAACAACACAGGTTACACAGGAACGATTCAGTATCGCGTACATAGACAGACCTACGGATGGACGGATTGGACTACAAGCGGTCAGCCGGCAGGCACAACTGGACAGGGAAAGCGACTGGAAGCAATCCAGATGCGTCTGACCGGAGAGCTGGCAGCACACTACGATATTCGGTATCAGGTACATATCCAGACCTACGGCGATAATCAGGGATGGGTATATAACGGAGCACTCGCCGGAACGACAGGAGAAGCAAAGAGACTGGAAGAGGTTAAAATTCAGATCATACCAAAGAATACAGTAGAGACAGCAGCAAGCATCAATTACCGGGTACACCGGCAGACTTATGGATGGGAAACCAGATGGGCGAAGGATGGGAGCGTAAGCGGAACGACTGGACAGGCAAAGCGGCTCGAAGCGATCAGCATCGATGCGCGGAGCAGCTACAACGGCAGCGTCGAGTACCAGACGCACGTACAGACCTATGGCTGGATGGACTGGGTAAGTGATGGAGCACTGTCAGGGACAAGCGGACAGGCAAAGCGGCTCGAAGCAATCCGGATCAGATTGACCGGAGAACTGGCACAGCATTACGATATTTATTACCGGGTACATGCACAGACCTTCGGCTGGATGGGCTGGGCGAAGAACGGCGAGAGTGCCGGAACTGCCGGTTATGGAAAGCGGCTCGAAGCAATCCAGATCATGCTTGTGAAAAAGGGAGCTGCAGCACCGGGAGCAACCGTAAAAGGCATCACGCAGACGACATCCAAGAGCTTCAATGACGCGAATGCTTCTGGATCAACAGAAAATCCGGGAAACAATCAGAGCAGCACCAAGCCTAGCACAGATACTAGCAAGCCAACATGGATTGCAGAGCAGACCGTGACGGTGACATATTATCAGTGTGATAGCTGCAATAATATTTACAGAACAAAAGAAGAAATGGAGCAGCATTTCGCATTCTGGGATCCGAAATACAATGTGATCTGTAGCTGCGGTGTAAACAAAAAAGGAACGATAAAAACAGAAACATTCACAATCCGGGACGGATACTGGAGCGATGATCCTGCACCGGCAACACGCAAGGTCGTATGGGTAGCGACAGAACCGGCATATACTGAGACGAAGGAAATAATACAAATAAGGGAATATTGGTATTGCTTTGGCTGCAATCAGAAAATATACTGTGATGAATATATAGAGGGTGATGAACAAAAAGATCCGTGGTGCCATTCAAGACGGCATTTAACAGATGGCTCTCAATATAATAATTTTTATGGTGGATTGCAGGAAAAAACGGTTACAGGGACAGAAACTGTCACAGAACCAGAATATGGCTATTACGAAGTGCAATAGCAAAATAAATAGGTAAAGTAAAAGGAACAATCTAAGGACTGTTCCTTTTTTGATGCTTTCTTTTGATCGCTTAGAAAGCTCCAGTCTGTATCAGGCAGGCTGTTTATATAAAAAAATAAATCATAAAGGAGGAAGAGAGATGCTATCAAAACGAAAAAAACGAATAGCAGCACTACTCACAGCCGTGGTTCTATCTGTAACCGCGGCTTTTTCTTTGCCTGACAATATCCGGGCAGAGGAAGTAACAGCAACCAATTCGGATGCAGATGCAGAAGCAACTACGGAAGAAGGGCTGCAGGAGGACGGAATTGCAGTACAGGATATTGGCGACACAGGCGAGACGGTCTATATCCATAGCCGGTATTGGGATGGATGGGTGATCGCTGATTATGTGAATGTTACGGCAACCGATTACACACCGACTTTGCATGGTGCGCTCGTAGCAAAAGATGCATCCGGACGGGAGACAGAAGCTTATTGCATGCAGTCAACGAAAAGCTCAGCTAAATCTGATACGGCATACAAGGAGGGCCGACAGTGGCTGTCTGATCGGGATACTGCAGCAGATATTGCGTTGTTGATGTTTGCCTATGGAGGCAAGAAAGCAGATCCGAATGCGGATGGAAGCGGACGAAATACGCAGGATGGAGGTACATACGGTACTTATATCATAGATGGAAAGCCGGTTATGGGTATCATGGTTGCCGGTCGCGTCTATGCCATGACACAGGACGAAGCAAGAGCCATGACACAGGCAGCCGTGCATAGTACAGTGTCTGACTGCGATATCAGAGCAGTCAGAGGAAAGGTAAGCGGGGAAAGTGTTAATTCAGCGTTTATTAATTTACGGTCAATCGCCGACAATGCCCGCCGCTGGTATGACCAGTATAAGGATTTTAAGGTTGTTGGAAATTATATCGATGCAACGGCAGCCTATACGCCGGAACAGACAATCACAACGCAGGTGTATAACGTATCAAAAAATGCATGGGAAAATTACAATGGAAGTGAACTGACAGATGGTTATAAGGATGCCTCTGGCAACGTCACTTTCCGTGTCGTGTACAGCTCGACCGGCATGTGTAACAAGCTTCTCACAAATGCGAGTACCGGAGCTGTCACAGTAAAACATTCCGGCACAAAGCTAAATGTGAATGGCACTAACTATTATGACTATTTGACAATCTCGGCAGATGCGTCTAATCAGGCTGCATTTACAGCTGATTATGGTGCACTTACATCGACGACTAGAACGATTAAAGATACCTTTACAAACACAGATGTAACACAGCACGTATTCGGGCAGACCGTTACAATTAAGGCAAGTTATAAGAATATGCAGGGCAAGAAGCTTGCATTTACTGCTAAGACCGGCACCGGTGCCAGTCATACAAAGTATTACGGAGATGGGGATAAAAATGGTGTATCGAACTATGCAGCACGTATCTTTAAGAATACATCCTATCAGGATGCATGTTTTGCATCACCGAACGAATCTCTCTCCAAGAGTGCAAGCGTGACCGCAACCGCACAGGGTACCGGCAGTATTAAAATCCACAAGTATTCAGCTTCGCCGGAAATCACAAATGGTAACTCGTGTTATAGTCTGAAAGGTGCAGAATTTGGCATCTTCAAGACAATGGCGGATGCACAGGCGGGAAAGAATGCAGTTGCGACGATCACAACAGATGCCAATGGTAATGGTTCCGTCGGGAATCTTGCATACGGTACCTATTACGTGAAGGAAACAAAAGCATCACCAGGATACAGAATCAACAATAATGTTTACAGAGAAAAAGTAGACAGTGATATCCCGGTAGCCTTCAATGTGCCGGAGGAAGCTGGAAACGATCCTGCTTCTGTATTGGTGCAGAAAAAAGATTCCAATGGAACAGTCCTGTTGGAAGGTTGTATTTTTGCTATCAAATATTATGATATCCAGATGGATACCGATCCAGCGCAGGCGGGAAAGAGTGCAGTTAGAACATGGTACATAAAAACAAATGATCTAGGAAAAGCGGATATAGGAGATTCTAAATGCATACAAAAAAATAGCGATCCTTTATATTATGATAATTATGGAGTAGCAATAATTCCTCTTGGTACTATCACTGTACAGGAAATTCAGGCACCAGAGGGATATGTATTGGATGATACAATTCACACATTTAAGATCACAGATAATCCAAGCGGTATTCCACATGTAGATGTGGAGAACGCACGTACCATACCGAACACAAAGAAGTCTCAGCCATTTGAGTTAATCAAGCTTGCAGAAGGAAAAAATAACTCTACCTATCCACTTGCAAATGCAGGATTCAGCGCATGTCCTGTAAACAGTCTGACTCTTGTAGCAGATGATTATAAGGCTGCAGATGGAGAGATTATCGTAAAGGATGATACCGGAAAAGCGTATATCTGGGATGCAAAAAAAGCGGTTATGCTGACTGCTGATGGCAGCACAGAGCTTTTCACCGACGAAAATGGATATGCGAAGTCTGTACCGCTTGCTTATGGCAAGTATATTGTACGTGAGACGACAGTACCTAAAAACTTCCACCCAGTTGAAGCTTTTACTGTGAATATCACGGAGAACTCGGACGAACCGGTGAAGCTTGGATATTTCACAGATAAGAGTTTTAAGGCTTATCTGAAGCTTATCAAGAAAGATGACGCAACAGGAAAGAAGATTTTGTCAGATTCAGCAACATTCAAGATCTGGTCTTATGACGACAATGATTATGTGACATTTGATGGGGTATCTGAATTTAAGACAAAAGATGGTGAGCTTATGACACCGGGAACACTTATGCCGGGTAAGTACCGGATCGAGGAAAGTGAGTGTCCGAACGGATATTATAATAAATTGCAGACAAAGTCTTACGATATCACGATCGATGCGGATGCAGTCTATAAGATCTATGAAACGCCGGAAGGACAGGTCACAGACATGGGTGTATTCGAGTACGAGATCGATAACACAAGTCTGCAGGGCACAATCAAGATTAACAAGAACGGTGAGAAGCGGATCTATAACGAGACGACAAAGGAATTTGAAACTTCCAAGGTGAAGCTTGCCGGAATCACCTTTAAGGTATATGCAGACGAGGATATCCTTGCACAGGACGGATCAGGCGATACTTTGTATCTGAAAGATGCTCTTGTAGATACAATCGTAACCGATCAGGATGGTAATGCAGCGACAAAGGAGCTGCCGCTTGGAAAGTACCGAATCGAAGAGGAAACGCCAGCGGAATATGTCAAAGCCGATCCAATCAAGGTCACACTTGCCGCAGACGGACAGCGGACAAAGCTGTTGAACGACGACGGTACAGTTACAGAGGGTATCCTGTATGAGCTTACGGTTGATAATAAGCTGAAGGTTCCAGAGATTCACACGACAGCAACTGATAAAAACGGTCAGAAGGTGTTGAAGGCGGACGGAACCGTGGAGCTGATCGATAAGATATATTACGGAAATCTTGTTCCGGGCGAGTATGAATTATCCGGATATCCGGTATACTCCAACAGCGGAGATAAGCTTACAAAAGACGGAAAAGCCGTTGGAGCGGGAATGAAATTTACAGCGACGAGCGAAACCGGATCGGTGGATGTACCATATACGATCGATGCCACGAAGCTTGCCGGACGCAGCATTGTATTTTTCGAGTTCCTGTACAAGGATGGAGAATTGATTGCATTCCATGCTGACATTAAAGATCAGGGGCAGACGATCATTTTCCAACCGAATGTTCCGAAAACCGGAGATCCAGTGAAACCGATCATACCGATCGCACTGGGTATAATCGCTGTAGCGGGAATCGTAGTTATGATCATATTGAAGAAAAAGCATAAGTAACATATTTACTGCAGAAGCCATCCGGAAGGGTGGCTTTTGTGGTTTTGAAAGGAGATGTGACTGATGTGCAGACCGACTGATATAAAGTCTAATCAGATAATCATTTTGGATCCGAAACAAGAATTGACAAAATACTTAGAAGAAAACGGTTATAAGATCGTTAAGCTCAAATTAAAGGAGGAAAAGCATGGCACAGACAGACAAGATGAAACAGACGCTTGATAAGCTGGAAGCAGGCGTCAGGGAATTTTACACCAGCGAGAAATTTATTACTTATCTGCAGGTCATGAGCCGTTTTCATAACTACTCCCTGAACAACCAGATCCTGATCGCTGCGCAGATGCCGGAGGCAACGATAGTCGCCGGTTACAATTCGTGGATGCGTAACTTCGATCGCCACGTAAAGAGAGGTGAGAAATCAATCACGATCCTTGCGCCAATGAAAATTAAAATCAAAATTGATACAGATAAGGTAGATGAATACGGAAACGTGATACAGGAGGAAAAAGAAGGCATCAAATTCCGGCCGGTTTCTGTGTTTGATGTGTCACAGACGGAGGGGAAGCCACTTCCGGAGATTATATCGGAGCTGACCGGTGATGTGAGCCGCTATGAGCAGCTTCTTGATGCTGCAAGGCAGGCTGCACCATATCCGATCGAGATTGGGGCGGTGGAGGGGAGCGCAAAAGGCTGGTGCAATTACGCACAAGAAAAAATTGTCATTAAAGAAGGAATGAGCGAAGCACAGACGTTAAAGACGGCATTTCACGAAACCGCACATGCGCGGATCCACGGAGGAGATACGGATAAGAGCCGGGAGCAGAAGGAAGTGGAGGCAGAATCGATTGCATATGTCGTATGCAGCCACTTCGGTCTTGATACATCGGACTATACGTTTGGTTACGTTGCAACGTGGGCGGGCAGACAGGATATTAACTTGTTGAAGCAGAGCATGCAGACGATCAGCCAGACTGCGAAAGCGATTATCACAGATGTTGAGCGCGCGATGGAAGAGCCGGAGCTGACAGTCAGTGGGAAGTCTAAGGAAGAGATTGCACAGGATGTAAAGGAAGCATTCGCGGATCAGGGACACCCGGAGGCATCGGTTTATGTCGCAAACACCCGGATCGATGGAGATAAGGAGCGTATAACTGCAGTGGCAGCATATAAGGGCGAAGAAAGCGAGTTCGTCATGAAGCAGATGTTAGCAGATAGCTTACCGGAGCTACCGGGTACAACCCTTTCTGTCGTCCCGGTAAACCAGGACGAGGTAAAGGAGCAGGCGTGCTTTACAAAGGACATGACCGATACGAGCTGGCCGATGGTTACGATCCTTACGAGCACGGAGCCTGATAAGCTTATGCCGGGAGCAGTCATGAATATTTACGAAGCAGCAGTGAAGTTTAAGACGATGGAAAATAGCCTGCAGCTTACCGGAAAGACCGGATACACCCGGTTTTCCGTGGAATATACCTATCTTGGCATGACGCAGAAGATAATCGACAGTGCGGAGCTTGGAAGCGGCAGGCGCAACTTCCTTGACTACATGGATATATCCCCGGATATATGCACATATCTGAAACGGCACGTACAGGTGCTGGAAGTAATGACACTTGCAAGAAATGAAAACGCAGTCGGAAAGACCGGCGGCATGAGACAGGCGCGTTATGAGGATATGATCTATGAATGGGCGGAGGGCTGCAGGCTGCAGCTTAATTACAAGAGCAGACCGGAGATACCAAAGCCGCCGGAATATAACCCGCAGCTTGTCCGCCAGTACGACAGATGGGAGGTGGTACGATGATTTTTACAGTAGAAGAAAATGAGCTGCTTGCCTGTTACGCACCGGCGGATGACAGGCTTGCAATGATTAAAAGCATAGTAAAGGATACTGCAGATATGGACGAGGAAATCCGAGAGATTGCGGAAAGTGCAGTTGATAAGCTTGCACGTATGAGTGACATTGATTACGTGCATATGGCTTTTCTGCATGCGGTATAGAAGCATTACTGCAGATGGAAAGGGGGAATAGTGAATGGCATATGTAGCGAATGAAGACCTAAAGCGCGCACGTGAAATGGACTTACTCACGTATAAGCAGAGCTATGAGCCGTGGGATCTGGTCAAACTCAAAGACGGTTATTATCAGTTAAAAAGCCACGACAGCTTAAAGATCAACTATCATAACGGCAAGTGGCTGTGGAACTGGTGGAGTCAGGGTGTGGGAGGCAGGTCGGCGCTTGATTATCTTACCAAAGTGGAAGGAATGTCACTTGTGGATGCGGTAGGACAGATTCTCGGCCAAACAGCCGTAAAAGAGCCGGTTATCCCGCAGGATATACCAAAGGAAAAAGAACAGGGCTTATATATACCGGAACGGTCAAAAAACAAAGATATGATCTATGACTATCTCTGCAATCAGCGGGGTATCGACCGGGAGATCGTGAAGGACTTTGTAGATAGAGGCGAAATTTATCTGACCAATCAGCATGCAAATATCGCTTTCGTCGGTCACGACGCATACGGCAACGTGAAGCTTGTTGCGCTGCGTGGAACGAAAGGCGAGTTTAAGAATACAACAGCCGGTTCTAACCGGCGGTTTCCATTTCAGGCGCGTGCCGAGGACTGGGACGTGCGAAATAGCGTAGTGCATCTTTTTGAGGCACCGATTGACATGCTAAGCTATGCAACCCTGATGAAACAGATGGGTGTGGATTATAAAAGTCACAACATGATTGCTCTCTGCGGGATCTATAAACCGAGAGAAAATCTTGCAGAGAGCAAAATCCCGGTTGCACTGCAGCAGCACTTTAACGAGCTGCCGTATACAAATACGGTGTGTCTGCACTTAGACAATGATGGACCGGGAAAGCTGGCAGCCAGGGCACTGTCCATGGTTCTTCAAAAAGACGGCTATAAGGTATATAACCAGCCGCCGCCGGAGGGCTATAAAGACTGCAACGACTATCTAAAAAACGGCGCACCAATCACAACAAAAGCAAAAGAAGAAAGGCAGGTGATACGAAGTGAATAGAACAAGACAGAAAATGGTACAAAAGCACATCGAGGTAACCGATTACGAAAATAAGGCATTAAAAGCGTTGATGGAAAAAGGCGGCTACCGGAAGGAGGCACATCTGATAAGAGATCTGATCATGAATACCATCCCGATCGAGCTTCCGAAGGAAACCTTCGATGCACTTACAACAGAGCTGCATAAGATCGGGGTTAATATCAACCAGATCGCGCACGTGGCAAATGCAACCGGGCTTGTCAATGCAAATGAATACGCAGAGGAAGCTAAGAAACTGGATGAATTATGCTTTACGATTCAGAAAAGCGTTTTAGAGCCGTTCCAGAGACGAGAGGTAGATGATCTGATCCATGATCTGCAGTGGTATGATTTCGGCGATTTGGACAGGAACATGCGGAGCATTGAGATCCGGGCAGAGCTTATATCCATGCTTAATGCAAAGGACAGGGAGCGTGAGGAGCTTGGCAGTAACTAAGATCTGGACAATCCATGAAGGATCGGACATTAAGCAGGTGCTTGATTATGCCGCCAATGAAAAAAAGACGATCGTGAATATCCATGTGGAAACGGACGAAAATTATAATCAGATCGACCGACAGCAGTTTCAGGACGTGATCGATTATACGATGCAGGGATACCGGGATGCTTATGATACAGACGATATGGGAAACGTGATCGATTATGCAGCGAGAGGCGAAAAAACAGAGGAACGAAAGTATGTGACCGGAATCAACTGCTCGCCGGAATATGCGAGGGATCAGATGATGCTTACCAAGACGCACTATCATAAAAAGAGCGGGATTCTTCTATGGCATGGATACCAGAGCTTTAAACCCGGAGAAGTGACACCGGAGGAAGCACATGCAATCGGCGTAGAGCTTGCGCAGAGATTGTGGGGTGATGATTACGAAATTCTTGTCTGCACACATCTTGATACGTTGCATATTCATAATCACTTCGTCATAAACAGCGTTTCGTGGCGCAACGGGAAAAAACTAGATGTGAGATGGAAGGACATGGCAAGAGAATCCGACCGGCTGTGCAGGCAGTACGAAAAAAGCATCGTGGAAAATCCGCAAATTAAGGGTAAAGCCTATGCAGAATACCAGGCAGAAAAAGAAGGACGTCCGACATGGACGACTGCGATCCGACAGGATATTGACGAGTGTATCGCGGAAAGCCGGAACCTGCAGGAATTTCTTAAGAACCTGAAAAGCCGGGGGTACACAATCAAAGCCGGTGCAAAATATTTCACCTTAAAACCGCCCGGAAAAGAGCGGTTTGTCCGGATCGATCGGCGGCTTGGGGATAGATATTCGCTATCTGGCATCGATGCGAGAATCGAAGAATCTGTAAAATCCGGCCGGTACCGGATGCCAGAGGAAACAAAGACAAGGACGTTATATGCATCCCGGCCGAGATATAAGATTACAGGCATACATGCACTGTATGTCCGGTACTGCTTTTTACTTGGAGTATATCAGGGAAAGCATATGACCGCAAAGCAGGTCAACTACCTGTATCGGGAAGACCTGACGAAGCTGCATCGGATCCGGTCAGAAACACAGTTTTTATCCAAATATAAGATTGATAACCTGCAGGAGCTTGCCGATGCGGAATACGATATAAAGCAGGATTTAAAGCGGTACCAGGACGAAAAAACATATATCATAAACAGACTGCGGTCTGCATCCGGCGCGGATAAGGATACACTCGAAGAAAAGAAAAATTATTTATCCGGAAAAATCAAAGACTGCAGAAGGAAGCTTTACTGGTGTAAGGACATCAAAGAGAACAGCCGGAAGATGCAGGAAAAAGTAGAAAAAGTAAGAGAGATGGAAAGGGGGAACATGGAGCATGGACGAGAAGAAGAAAGAAAGCTGTAAGGCAGACTGCTTTGCCTATCACGAAAAAACGCATCGATGCACGGCATTAAATGCGCTGTACTGTGAAAAAGAAGAATGTGCATTTTATAAAAAATCAGGAAAGAAGGGATAGAAATGGAAGGAACGAGAGAAGCGGAAATGATCGTGCAGTTTGCTCTACAAGGCATGATGTACGCGCTCCGGCTTTCCGGAAGTGCGGCAAAAAATATCGCAGCCATGCTTGCGGCAGTCGCCAAGCAGCCGGACAAGTCGCCGGGGGCAACGCGGATGAAAGCCCTGCTTGATACCGGTGAGCCGCTCGATTACTACACTGTACCGGATGTTAAGATGAAGGAGTTTGTCACACTTGCAAAAGACTATGGCATCCAGTATTGCGTAGCATTAAATCAAGATGGTGCCTATGACCTTGTTGTAAAAAAGAGTGACAGTCCGAGAATCAACCGGATAGCGGAGCTTCTTGGAATCGGCACCGTGCAGGGAAGCATGGACATGAATCTGACCGAGGAGGAACGCGCACAGGCACAGGATATCACACCGGAGCAAAAGATGATGCAGGACATGATGAGCCCTAATCGCGAAGAAAGAGAGCAGACCGGGCCAAATTTCAATTTGGAGCTGCAGGAGGGCGTACCAGTATCAGGCAGCTCATCACAAAGTTTTAATCAGCGTGAAAGCGTCATGGAGCAGGTAAACGGCTACAAAACTGCAACCGATTCCGCACGTGACATGTTTGCCAACGCGAGAAGCCTGCGGGAGGCTGCCATGAGCGATCTGCCGGACGGCATGGAGCCGGTCACAGTCAGTATCGGCTGGGACAGACCGTTAGAACGCTACACTGAGGATGGCGAACGGCTGTACCGCGGGAAGACTGCGGATCAGATGACGGATATCGACCGGATGCAGTATATGGTCGATCAGGAAATGCTTACAAATGGAAAATTGTCTGAGAACTTCATTAACAGCATGTACGAATCCGGTTACAAGGTCGATGAATCCGGAACTGTCTCAAAGGACGACACGAAGCTTACCAGCGAGGAAAGAAAGATGATCGCGGACATGATGCGTGATCCGGAGAGAAGCGCAGAAAAGACACTGCAGGCAGGTAGTGCGGCGGTGGATAAGATGAAGGATATAAAGGAGGCGGTGCGAAATGAAAATTGAAAATGACTGGATTGGGCAGATGAGTAAATGGGTGCTGTCTGATTCTGCAGCATTAAAACTGTATCTCGATGTTATCGGAAAATGTCCAGATTATTCGGTAAATAATCAGCTCCTGCTTATGTATGAAAGTCAGGAAAAGCCGTTTACGATGATCAAGGCGCATGATACCTGGGAGAATCAGGGCGTTGCCGTAAATCAGGATGCTGCAGCATATTACATCTGGGAGCCGGACAAAGATGCAAACGGCGAAGTAATCATGGCAGCAAACGGAAAAGAACCTGCAGGCTATCACTATAAGTATATGTATGATGTGGCAGATACAAATTACAGTTACCAGAAACCGGAGCCATCCGGGGAGCAGGCGTTAGAGGCACTGCTGACACGAAAAGATATCCCGATTCAGGTTGTGGATTCTATCAAGAACGTGTCTGGAGCGAGAGCTATGTATGCACCAAAGGATAAACTGATTTATGTTGTGCGATCAGGAAAGGTTCCGGCAGATGAATTTTTCACGGCAATCGCGACCGAGATGGGACATGCAATCTGTCACGGACAGATGAAGGACACGACTATGGCATATAACCGGGCGCAGTATCACTATACCTGCTGCGTGGCAGCCTATGCACTTGCGTCGCATTACGGAATCAGCACGGATGCGTTGAACATTGACGTGCTTCCGGATCGGCTTATCAAAATGGGAGATCGCGCAGCAAAAAATGAGCTGTCACGGATAGCTCTTATCAATAAGACGATTGACCGGGATATCCGGATGCCGCTGGACAAAATTATAACAAGGGATGCAGGAAGCCGGGAGGTGGAAAGGAATGCTGCAGGAACGTAGAAAAATGACGCTGCTGGTGCTGCTCATGCTGTACCCGTTTTTCGCATATGGCATGATCCGGGTTGCACCATTTATTACAAATGACGGAATATCATATTTTATCGATCATCTGGAAAGGGATTTACGAGAACACCCGGTCCGGATTTTTTTAACAAAGCAGACACCAAAAGTTCTTGTAATTGGAACGTTTGCGTATATCCTGATCGGCGCTGTTATCTACGATTCCATGAAAAACAGCCGGCCGGGAGAAGAACATGGATCTGCGAGATGGGCGAGCGTCGCAGAAATCAATAAGAAATATGCGGCAAAAGAAGTGGTATTTCCGGAGGCTCCGAAGTGGATGCAGGATATGATACTTACAAACCGGGCAAGGCTTGGGTTCGATTTCAACCGGCATGGGAAGAATGGAAACACGCTGATCTGGGGTGGTCCGGGTACATGGAAATCGCGAGGTTATATTATACCTAATATCATGCAGATGAACTGTAACCTAGTTGTCACAGATCCAAAAGGCGAGCTTGCGAAAAAATGCGGCGATATGCTAAGAAAAAACGGCTACCGGGTACTTGTATTCGACGTGGCAAATCCGGAGAAATCGGTCTGTTACAACCCTTTTGTGTATTTCCGCAACGATATGGATGTGCTGGATTTTGTCAACAACTTCTTTTCGTCACAGGAACAAAAGAATACTCAGAAAATGGATCAGTTCTGGGACGATCAGGCAAAAAATCTGATGATGGCTTTCTGCTTTTTACTATATCACGAGGCGCCAGAAGAAGAACAGAACATGGCTACAGTATTGCAACTCTTACATGCAGCGGAAGTGTCGGATGAGGATGGCTTTATGTCGCCGGTTGACATGATCTTTACAAAACTCGAAAAAGAAAAGCCAGGGCACATCGCCGTTGGATATTATAAAGACTACCATAAGGGCGGCGCGAAAACGCTGCAGAGCATCCAGTCTACTTTATCGTCCAAGCTGGCATACTTTAACATGGAAGCACTCCAGAAACTTACGATCACAGATGATATTGATATTCGGAGCTTTGCGACGCAAAAGACAGCATTGTTCTGTGTGACGCCAGATTCCAAGGCGAGCTTGAACTTCCTGATTGGAACACTGTACCAGCAGATGTTCCAGCAGCTGTATGATTTGGCAGATAACGTCTATGATGGACCTTTACCAATACACATCCGGTTTCTACTTGACGAATTTGCGAATATTGCGCTTCCGGATGATTACCAAAAGATCCTTTCGACAGCGCGGTCACGTAATATTTCGTTCGCGATTGTACTTCAAGACAAGAGCCAGATTGAGAAAATCTATGACACTATCTACAAAACACTTATGGCGTGTTGTTCCGAGTGGTTGTTCCTGGGAAGCAATGAAAAGGAAACATGCGAATATTTTTCTGCACTCGTCGGAAAAGAGACGGTTATGGTCAAGTCAACAAGCACAACGCATGGCATGAACGCAAGTTACACTGTGCAATATACGCCGACGCAGCGAGACCTTATGACTGCAGATGAAATGCGCCGGAAGTCGAATGAATTGGCAATTCTTATTATCGAAGGCGAGAATGCGGTAAAGGATAAAAAGTACAACATGAAGAATCATCCAAATTACTATATGATTGCGGAAGGTAAAAATCTAACGCGAGAAAAAGAGCCGGCTAAGATCTATGACTGGGGAAGCACAGAGCAGTCGAAAGGTCATATGCAATCGATTAGCCGGATTGATGCGGCTGATCGGGATAAAATCGTTAAGCTGGAAGATATTAAGGCAGACAGCGTGGTTATGACGGAAGAGGAGCTGCTGGAAAGACTGGCAGCATAGCAAAGATAATGTATTTTAACAGGAGGAAAAAATTTATGGATAAAAAATTGAAGATGAGAAAGAACATGATTTTATATATGTTCGGAATGGTAGCAGTCCTGATGGGCTGCTTTTTTTATACCCCGGAGAAAGTGAAAGCTGCAGAACCGCAGGGAGCGCAGATCAGCGCACAGGTACAGACGGTGGCATATAGCAGTGACATTCCAGAAGAAGTAAAAAAACCAATCGAAAGAGGGAAAAATCTGGTTGCGTATTGTGTAGCTGCATTGGGTTTTATCACTTTAGTGATCGGTTTTCTGATGGAAGTTGCATCCTGGTTCGGACATCAAAACGACATGAAAATTCAGGGATTATACGCAATCGGAGCCGGTGCATTGCTTGGAAGTGCCGGAGCAATCGCAGCTTGGCTTTTGAGTTAGGAGCATGCCTATGAACTGGATATTGTCAACGCTGCAGGCATCTATCGCGTTTTTCGATGCATGGATGACCTCACTGTATGATGTACTGATGCTTGATCCCATATCGTATCAGAACGGTGCAATATGGACAACCGTCAGCAAAATCTATGATGCGCTTATGGGACCTGCAGTGTCAATTTTAATCATTGGATTTTATATCGCACTGATCCATGACAGCGGCGAATTTATTAAGACCAGACATTTCGGATCTGTTGTATGGACGTTTATTCTTCTATGCATTACGGCTTCGCTGTTGCAGGGCGGAAAGTACATATTACTTTTAATCTTCTGGTGTTTCAAGGAAATCCTGCAGACAGTTACCGGCCCGGACGGAACAAATTTTCTGAATCTATCTTGGGTGGAGCTGCCGAAGCAGGTCAAACTTGCCACGTCCGGACTTGGAGCGACGAAAGCAACGATGTTCTTTATCGTAGTTCTGATTTTTGCATTGGTGATCATGGTCTGCAGCTTCACGATAATTATGGTCGTATATGGCAGGTTATTTAACATTTATCTTCACATTGCGGTGGCACCGCTTGCACTTGCGTGTGGCGCTGCAGGACCGCTTCGGAGCACGTTTGTATCATACCTGAAATCGTTTGTTGGTGTGTGTCTGCAGGGCGTCGTCATCGTGATTGTCTGTATGGTATTTTCCGCTTTTGCGAATAACTTTGATTTTAATACCGTGCAGACATCCGACCAGCAGATAGTTGAATTAAAAGAGGATATGACCGAAGAGGAATTTCAGGCATGGTGGGAGCAGTGGGGCATGGACAACAAAGAGCTTGAGGCAAAGAAAGCAGAAGTACTTTGGACGTACCTGTCGCAGATGCTTTTCCTGTATCTGATCATGGCAGGCATGATCAAAGGAGCAGATAACTTTATTCACCAGAAACTGAATTTATGATTATACAAATATGACATGCCGCCACGCATCCGCGTGGCGGCAGGAAAGGAGATTTATGCTAGAAGTAAAACCTAACAAAGAGATATTAAAGATAAAAACATCGATGCTTGGATTCACGCCAGGGCAGGTGGCAAGTGTAACGGTCGGGCTGATTGCCGGATCAATTACCTACTTTGTCCTCCCGGTACCGGACTTCTGTAAGATTCCGGTAATCGCGGTAGTTGTCGTTTTCATCTGCAGCTTTGGATTCGTAACTATGGATGGAATGAACGTAGGCCAGATCATACAGGCGATGTTTTCCACGTGGCAGATGAACAGAAACCCGCTTGTGTTAAGAGGAAGGAGGGAAGATTACAATGGCAGTGACAACAGTAATGCAATACGACCTGTCGAAAGACCGGACGAAAATAACAAGAAGTCAGGACATCATACCAATTAAGCAGATATGTGAAAACGGCATGTTCAGACATGCCGGAGGCAGATGGAGTATGACGTATGACCTGAAGGATATCGACTACAATTCAGCAGCAAATGAAGAACGAAAGAAGGTATATGACAGCTGGGAGGAGCTTCTTAACTCGCTTGACAGTTCCAAAGCGGCAATGAAGATCACGTTACTTAACCGGCGCATGAACAAAAAAGACCGGCTGCAGCAGACGCTTTTGCCGACTGCAGTTGGAGATGGGTATGATCATATCCGGACGGCATATAACCGGCTTCGATATGACGACATTGAAGGAGACAAGGGATTTATCCAGGATAAATTCATCACGTTTTCTACAGAAAAGAAAAATCAGGAAAAAGCGGAAAGCTATTTCAGCCGGATGGAGCGGGACCTAAATAAAAAGTTTTTGACGTTTGATTCAGGAATCAAGCGTCAGAGTATCTACCGGCGCGGGGAAGTGCTGCACAGCTTCCTGCATGCGGGAAGGGAATCGGAATACAGCTTCGCATGGAATCCGGATAAAGGTGCAAGAACAAATACAAGGAAGTTTATTGACCGGTTAGCACCTGATATGTTTCGACCGTATGCAGATTATTTTGAGATGAATGATATGGTCGGACGGACGATGATGCTCCGTACGTGGGGCGCAAGCATCCGGGACGACTTTTTCACGCGACTGGCAGATGTGCATACCAATCTGGTTGCGACGAGTGATATTATCGCCGTATCCAATTCCGAGGCACGAAAGCTGATTGAACGAAAAGATGACAGCGTAGAGACAAGTGCAAACATCTGGTCCGGCAAGCGGAGCGTACGTGAGGGAGCTGCAGAACGGCTTCCAAGACAGATTGCAAAAGATCGGAAGGTAATCGATGCGTATAACAACGCGATGGACTACGACAATCAGAAGATGTTTTTAGTGCAGGTAATCGTCTGTTTCCTTGCGGAAGATATGAACCAGCTTGATGAATACACGGAAAGCATTCTGGACGTAGCAGGTGATTATAATTGCGAAATGTCGTATATGTATTTCCAGCAGTTAAAGGGGCTGATGGATGCGCTGCCGTTTGGCGAGAGGACAATCCAGTACCTCCGGGACTGTGACACAGATACCACCGCGATCATGCTGCCGTTTAATTCCGTGCAGCTTAACCAGAGCACCGGTATTCCGTATGGAAAACACGAAGAAACGAAACAGCAGCAGTGGGTAGACCGCACAAAGCAGGGATCCGGGCATGAGTGGATATTAGGTAAGACCGGCTTTGGAAAATCTGTCGATGCAAAGCTCAAAATATTATATGAGGTTCTTTTAACGCAGGGGGACAGCATCATACTGGATCCCGATGGTGAGTATGCACCGCTTGTCTATGCGCTTGGCGGACAAGTGATCGAGGTCGGCGTGGATCACATCAATGTGGCCGATATATCTGCAGACTATGGTTATGTTGACGAATCACGGCAGGACAATCCTGTGACGAAAAAAAGCAACCTGATCCTGTCCTTCATGGAAGCAATTCTGGATGATGGCACAAAGTTTGGTGAGACAGAAAAATCATTGGTCGATCGTGCTGTACGTACGCTTGCCGATGGTGTGATGAGCGGAATGTATCTGCAGATGACGCTTATGGATATCTATGAGATGCTTTTACAGTATCAGGAACCGGCTGCAAAGCAGCTTGCACTTGCGTTAGAGCGGCATATCAAAGGATCCTTTAATTCCTTTGCTTTGCCGACAGACGTACAGATACAGAGCAGGCTTGTATGTTATGACTTATCGAAGCTTAATAGGCAGGAAAAAGATGCGGGCATGATCGTTGTTATGGATCAGATCGATCAGAGACTGATCTATAACCGGAGACTTGGAAAGGCGACATATATAACTTTCGATGAAATGGATTATTTCTTCAAGCACTCTGCAGCAACGCTTATCATCGAGGATTTCTTTGAGCGTTGCAGAAAATACGGCGGATTCTTACGTGCCATCGTACAGAATGTAACGAAGATCTTACAGAATCCGGCTGCGGCCACGATGCTTAAAAACTCGGAGAATGTAATCATGTTCAAGCAGGATCACCTGGATGCAGTACAGCTTGCCGATATGTACAGCTTATCCGGCATCCAGATCCGAAAGCTTGAATCAGCAGAACCGGGACATGGAGTTGCGAAAATCGGAAATGTCATATTTACATTGGATGATACGATTCCGGAGGATTCGGAAATTTATCAGCTCGTAAATACAACAGTCGTAAAAAGTGCATAGGCGGTGGTTTTATGCTTGTGAATACACAGAGAGATACGGATATCGTGTCTGTATCAAATAGGACAGCACCGGAAGAAGATAAAGAAAGCTGGACACGGGAAAAAGCACTGGAACGAAGTAAAAAGAAGCTGCAGGAAAAAAAGGAGGCGGTGACGGAATATCCGGACACCGCCGATGCTCTGCACGAAAAGATTTTATCAATCCAGCAAGGAGAAAAAAATCCGGAGAATACTGAAGAATCCGGAAAAAATTATGTTGTAACAAAAGGAAAGATGATAAAAAGAAAGCCTACAGATGAAGTTCTATGTGTAAATTCAAAAGTAACAGGAGCAGTGAAAGACAGTGTACAGGAGTTTGCTAGTCTTTCGCTTTCGGATGCGGAATATGCCGGGCGTCAGAACCGGTCAGATAGTGATCCGGACTATGCTGGAATGAGTGTAGTCCGAAGATCTGCGAAAGCGGTGTCTGGTTTTGTGCTGAAAGAAATACTGCTGCTTGTAAAAGCAATCGCGACAGCCGTCGGAAAGCTGGTGCTTGTAAGTATTGGCGCAGCAATCATAGTTGTAACACTTGCTGCAGGTGTACTTCATTCCATATCCGGTACGGAGAATGGAGCGGGGGAAGCTGCAGCACAGTATGACTATCACAGCTACAATCAGCATAACTATACAGGACAGGCGAATAAGGCATGCGGCGTGACAGCCGCAGCCTCTGCTCTGCGGAGTTTAGGGCTGCAGATTACGCCGGACATGCTGGAAGCGCATAACAATGGTCATGTAGGGCTTTGGTACGGTGCGGATGCATGGGTAAACAATCATTATCCGGTAAATATAAGCAGAGCGGAGGTATCTGCAGATACGATCGATCAGGCGCTTTCACATGGATCTTTGTGTGTGGTGTACTTACATAATAATTGTGATGTAAGCTCCGGGAGCAGTCAGTGGAATACCGGAAAGAATGTATCAGGAGGCGGATGTCACTGGATCACGCTGATCGGATATACGGAAGCCGGTCTTATAGCTGCACTTGATCCTGCAGACGGAACCGGAAATGAAGAGTACTGCAAGCCGGAAAACTGTGAAGGAGGTACGACCGGCAAGGCAATATCCATAGACGAGGTAATGGAGAGCTGCAGCAATATCTACATAATCACACCGACCGAGGCGAGAGAGGATAACGAGAAGCTGCTTGCAGCACTGATCTACAGCGAGGCAGGAGCATCCTACGAGGATAAGCTTGCAGTAGGAACCGTAGTTATGAACCGATTGGATATGCAGTATGGAGATGCACTCACGCTGGAGGATGTCATATATGCCCCGAATCAATTTGAAGGAACGAAGACAGACAATTTCCGGAATGCCCTGGCAAACGGAGCACCGGCACAGTGCCAGCAGGTAGCATATGAGATTTTACAGGAAGGGAAGCGGTCAGACAAGATACCGTCTACCTGCGTATCGTTTATGGCACTTTCTATCAGTGAAAGTGAGATGCGCAGGAGAACCGGCTGTACGAATTTTATAATCATAGATCAGAGATTTGGCTGGTAATATCTGCAGAAGAATCTCTGGTACGGAGCATGGTTAATCCGGGTTCGATTCCCGGAGCTTCGTTTCCCATCCGGAGTCAGCACCCGGATGTTATGCAATATGACGGGATCAGGAAGAAGATCAGCCGTCGTTTTTTGTGCATTTTTCCAAAAAAATCAGCTTAAATATGCCAAGGGACAAGTGCACCCTTTTTCCAATAAGACCGAGGGAGTCGTCTGCGGTCATGTTCCCCCTTCCCACACCCTACCCCCTCATACCGGGATGTTTACCTGAACGAAAGAATGAGAGATAAAGATAGATGTTGGTATAATGTACAAGGGATGGCTAATGATAAGTAAAAAACATTAAAAAAAATGTAAAAATCTTGCGCGATTTATGATTTATAGGTATAATAACTATACATGAAATGCGGAGGTATCATTATGTTTCGATATAAAATTGACGTATTGCACGCCTTAAAGGAAAAAGGATATAATTCAACCAAGTTACGTAAAGAAAAATTGTTAGGTGAGAATGCCATTCAATCATTAAGAAAAGACGAAATGGTTGGTATAATCGCGCTTGAAAAATTATGCAGCATATTAGAAATGCAGCCGGGAGATATTATTGAATATGTCTCTGAAAAAACATTAAAAATAATGTAAATAAGTGTTGAAAATACATTAAAAATAATGTATAATAATATTGTCAAAGGTAAGGATGACAATATCCCGAAAGGGGGAAAGGAGAAGTATGGAAGAAATGACTAAAGAAGAAATGCAGAGATTTTTGAATCGTGAGGCTGAAAAAGGAAGCTCAGAGTATGAAGCACTTCGAGCATTAGCAGACATTCTTGGAATTGCATTTCCTGAATTAAAAAAGAATCAGGAAGATGAGGACTGAAAATTTAAGAGGTGGTATATATGATTAAAAAATTAGAAAAGGCGGTAAAGGATTTAGAACAGAGAACAGGTTCAAGGCTTGCAATCAATGATTACGATTGTGATGATTGCGGAGGAATGCAGCGTATGACTTTTCCGGGTGCGAAATATGCGCTATGGTGTTATGCGACATCATACATCGACGAGAGCGGGAACAAGAGAATCATGGGGTGCAATGGTGGAATGGTTTTGGATCACTTTTCAACACAGGCAGAAGCTGCCGAAATGATAAGTTCTGGAAAATATGATGAACGGCTTACAATATCAAATTAAAAATAATGATAAAAGGCGCCTAAACAGGCGCCTTTTCCAATGTGGTTAAACTGTGTAAAATAAATTTAATTAAATTATTTTACATTCCAATATGGTTATATTGGTTGATAAATTGAATAGATTTATTCAACATTCCAATATGGTTATATCGTGTTTATAATATACATCCATAATCATAATTTGTCAATAAATTATATTGCCATTCTTAGTTTATATATCTGCTATGTGAGGTTGCCCCAAGGGATATAAGTAGTAAGACAAAGTACCAATATGAAACATTTGCCGGTTAGAGAAGTCTAGCTGGCTCTTTTTGTCTCTGGATTTTGTACAGGAATATAGCTTCGTTTTTGATCCCTTTTATTTTCGTCTCGGTTCGGAGAAGTGGATTTTACCGGTTAAAAAAATTCCAAAAAGTAGCAAGCAGGGGATTGGTGTACATTGTATGAATACAATGTACCCAATCCCGCTTGTTGGGGAGTTCCCCAATCCCCCAGAGAATGAAAAAAAGGAAAGTGTAGCTGCGCTGCAGCATGAAAAAACTGGAACGAAAAGAAGTGCATCGGCAGAAATCTACAAACTTAGAAAAAAATCGAATTTGTACATTTTTAGAAAAAAAGAAAGTCTGATACAATAAAACATGCAAGGGGCTGATTGGCATACCCTTGCATGTTCCTTGATAAGTAAATAAGTCACAGCGATAACGTTAATCACCACGAGCCCGCTTAAGTAACTTATTAGATTCAGTTCGTTTTTGATAATATCATAAAGTCTGTTGATACAAAAATGTATGAATACGAATAGCGAAAAAAAGACGATGATACAGTCGGAAAGATATTACGGGGCGATGACGTGGGTGGCTGCAGGATGCAACCGCATTCAGTCTGAGAAGGCAGCCTTTAGAGGACAATGATACTTACCGTGGAAAAAAGCACGGTCTGCGTGGGAAACAGATAGTAGAGGCTATATGCCGGTGTGAGGGATGAAGCTCCGGATCGCGATGGACTACAAATTATATATAGGTTGAAGACAGGGATAGTGGTCTTAAAACCGCTATCCATTTCTTTACATTAAATGGTATAATACGGTCAGGAGGAGATGAATATGAAGTACAATTATGAGAAGATCTTGACTGCCGGATTTAAGGATATTGAGAGACGGATCTATGATGCTGTATGCAGAGCAGCCAGGCAGATCACCAAAGATTTGTTAGAACAGCTTGACAAACACCTGATGAGTACCAGAGATAAAAAGAGATATGCAAATAAACAGATACGGAGAGCAACGGTTAAGACAGTATATGGGGAAGTCGAATATAACCGGCATATGTATTACGATAAAACAGATAATCGGTATCTGTACTTGCTAGAAGATAATCTGCAGATGGAAAAAATTGGAACAATATCAGCAAATCTGGCACAGGTGATAGCGGAAGCTGCGGTAGAAATGCCATATCGAAAAGCTGCAGAATTGATATCACAGACAAGCGGACAGACAATCAGCAGTCATGGAGCATGGAACGTCGTGCAAAAGATTGGGGAAGAAATTGGTCGGGAAGAAGAAATAATGTTGAATGAAATGGAAGAAGAGACAACCAGAGGGGAGACAGAAAGCCCGATCATCTTTATGGAAGCGGACGGCGTATATTTGAATATTCAAAAGAATAAGAAAAAAGCAAAATCACAGGAAATGAAGCTAGCAACCGTCTACACCGGATGGAGCAAGGACGGCAAAAAATTAGTTAATAAGAAAGTGCTTGCCGGAATGGCAGGATCAACGAAATTTAATACGAAAACTGAAGCACTCATTCAGAGTGTTTTTCATATAGAAGCAGATCAGGTGCGCGTGCTAAATGGCGATGGCGCGGCGTGGATCAGTAACACATACAACCCGGAACGAATTTTCCAACTGGATCGGTTCCATATCGTAAAAAAAATCAGATCAGCAATTAAGGTAAAAAAAATTGCAAATCAGATACTTGGAAAAATGATGTCCGGAGATTACAGCGGTGGTCTGCAGGACATAGAAACATATATCAACAGCATCGATGACGGACAGCATAAAAAGGAATTAAAGGATGTAAGAGACTTATATAGATATCTTACAAATAATATCGATGGACTTCCGTGCTGGCAGGAGCAGCTTATGGCGCTTGGTATTGTTCTGCAGGCACCGGAAGGACAGACTTATAAAAATATGGGCGTGCAGGAGAACCAGAACTGCAGCCTAATCACTAACCGGATGAAGGGACGTAAGATGCGCTGGTCAGTCGAGGGAGCGGATAATCTGGCAAAGATTATCTATACCCGCGAAAACGAAGATCTCGAAAAGATCATTGAAAAATACGATGGTGTGATTATTCTCCCGGATGATTACGAAAAAGAGATTCAGATCTTATCTGCAGATAAAGTTCAGAAGGTAATCGGATCCGGAAGCAGATATATAGAGATCCTGCAGGGCGCACTTCCGGTGCTTGGAAGCCCGATTGGGAACTATACAGATGCAATTAGAAAAATGAGCATGGTATAAAAAACTGATTGTACAATCACTTGCAATAAGTTATAATAACAGTGATAAGTTCATTCAGTTTAAATATATTTTCCTTGATGATTAAAATTTGTTTTTGATTCGGATTTCTCACCGAAAAAACAGTCCGTCGAAAATGACGGATATGCAAGGGAAATAAGCCCCCACACTTCGGTAACACATTCTTTTCTATTTATGAATATTGAATATGAATAAGTAATTTGATATAATTTTAATGTTAAATAAAAATAATGGAGTAATTAAGTATATGAAAAAAGTAAATGTTATCTTAGAGGGATATTGCAAAGGCAACGAATTATTTCATTTTTCAAGAGATAACTTTGTTTCACAAATTGGTTGCGGCGAACCTTTAAAACCTCCATATGTTACCAATTACACCGTCATAGATGAAACCAACAAAGACCAATATTCCGTATGGAAAGGTGCTTTAGGTGTAGCACTGCTTGGTGGTTTCGGTGCAGTTGCAGGTATTGGTGGTAAAAAGAAAAAAGAATACCTGATTGCTATTGAATGGAAAGACGGAGAGAAGAGTCTTATTTGTCTTGATGATGAGGCTTATAAGACGTTTGTTAGGAGTATGTTTTAGGAGAGAGAAGGGGGAACTTACAATGAAAAATACACAAAACATCGCATCACTAATTGCCAAACTCGAATATGAAGTTGGAAGGGAATGTTACAATCCAAATTCATATGATGGCTATACAGGAATAGAAGGTCTTGGATATAGATATCCTGTAAAAGTATATCAAAATGAAAATATGAGAACATATCGTGGTTCAATTACATCTATTTCTCCATCGGAAGTTCATACTATGAAATATGTATTCGGATCTAATCATTTATTCATCGGTAAAGGTATATACAATATACTTAATGAACTGGAAAAGAGATATGGATTAGATTTTAATAAGATGGAAGAAGAATTGAGTAAATCTGAATAATAGTAAAAGTAAACACACATTCCGACTACCAATATCTTCCAATAAATGGTAAAATATAACTATAATGAAAATAAGGAGGTTGCGAACTATGTTACCGAAATGTGTTACAGTTGGGCGATATATTTTTACCCAAATTAGAGTTGATGAAGATGGAATTCAGTATTATAGTATACAAAGCGGAACTGATATTTGCGTTGATTATGATCATCCTTTTTCATCAATAGACGAAATGCACTCTTGGGTTGCTGATCATTCTTAATTATTAGAAATCATATTAATAAATAATAGAAGAGAGTAGTAACTTGCTACTCTTTTTATTTATTTTTAAACAAATCAAAAGAGACACCATTATAGTGCCTCCTTAAAAGATTATAGCCACAAGTCCGTTTTGTGATTCACATATAGTGTCACAAACACTCATTACCCTGTGTAAAATAACAAGATTCGGAAGATTGGAAGAGGTGATATAAATGGAAAATAATCTGCATTGGATTAGTTTTGGTCTTGAAGATGAAAAAGTAAGATGGTTTTGTACGGATTTTGATTCAAAGTTTAAGATAGAAAATAAAAATTGGTTCACTAAAAATACTAAAAGTATTACCATTTATAAAGGCTTTGAAACTGCGGAAAATGATACTAAGCCGATTTCAAAGGATATATATCGCATTTCAATAAATTACAAAACATCTGAGAGAAAACTTCATAATAAAATTTATATGTTTGTAAAAGGCAAATTATATAAACAGGAATGTGGTAATGGAGTAAAAGTAAGAAGGTTGACAAAAGAGCTAAAACAAGTTTTGGAAGTAATTGAGGTGATGTAAATGAACAAAAAAGAAGAATTAAAAAGATTAATTGACAATCCTTTAAAACCAAATGCAGTTGAATGGGCAATGGATTCTGAAGATGTTTTGTCAAACATGAATTTACTTTCACCAGAAACTAAACATTGCATTAACACAATAAAAGATCATGGAGGTGCATTTAAGCAATATAATGATGCTCTTGTTGCTATTTTAAAACGGGCGTATAAATCTATTGCAAATGTAATAACTCCTCCACCAATCAAGTCAAGACATCAAGTGTTTGTTGCAATGCGCTTTGATGATGAAAGAGAACGTCTGTATAAAGATGTTCTTACACCAATCGTACAAGATGCTAATTATTCTATCGTCAAGGTGAACGACCAAGAATACGAAGGTTCTATTATTGGAAAAATTGTGGATGATATAACTGACTCAACTATTTTAATTGCCGATCTTACAGGGAATCGTGGTGGAGTTTATTATGAACTTGGTATTGCTAAAGGATTACAGCTTTGTAATCATCCAATAAGAACTATACTTACTTGTGATAAAGCATTTTTTGATGATGAAAAGGTTCATTTTGATGTACAAGGTGATAATATTATTCTTTATACATCTGACGAGGATTATAAAGAAAAATTATTTCGCAGAATTCGATCATATAAAAATGAAATGAATGGTTAAAATTAATGGTTAAAATGACGATTTCTTTGAAAAAGAGGGATATTATGTTTGATAATAAACAAGATAATAAAATTGAACTTATAAGGAATTTATTCATTGCAGGTTCAAGTGCAATTCCTGTAGTTGGTGGTACTCTTTCTGTTTTACTAGATAAATATTTACCTAGTGCAATAGAGAAAAGAAGGACTGATTTCTTAAAACAATTAGAAATAGATTTTAATAAATTGCCGTATGAAATAATTAATAGTTTGGAGTCAAATGAGTGTTTTTATTCTATTTTCTTAAAAGTTTTAAGTCAGGTAACATATGAACATAAAACAGAAAAAATAAATGCATTTAGAAATATCCTTATAAATTCAACGCTAATAACAGATATCGAATTCAATGAAGTGGAGTATTTTATTAAACTAATAAATTCTTTGTCGATAGATCAAATAAAAATATTACATCTATTTTATTTAAGAGATTATAAAAAGGAAATAGAATTTACTGATATTAACAAATTTATCGACAAGCATTGGAAAGTAGATCCATCATATCGTTGGAGTCTAGTAACAGAACTTATTAGAGATGGGCTTATTTCTTCTTCAATAGAACGGCAACATAAAAAAGGAAAGGGCATTCAATTATCAAAAATGGGAGAAGATTTTATAAATTACATATTTAACCCGGTTTCAATTTAATAAAAGGAGATAAATGAAAAAGTTATTTGTTGATTTTGATGGCACAATTGTCAACACAATTGCAGGCATCACAGCATTATATAATGAAGATTTTAAATATTATAAAAACTTTAAACCTGTCAAATGGTGGGAAGTTAATAGTTGGGATTTTATCGAGTGTGAATGTGCATCAAAAGAATATATTAATACATATTTTAATACTCAAAGATTTTTCAATTCTTTGACTTATATGGATTGGGCGAATGAAGTATTACACGAACTAAAAGATATGTACGAAATCACGATTGTATCATCAGGATATAATCCAAATCTAAAAGCAAAAGAAATCTGGATTCAAGATCATCTCCCATTTTGCAATTTTATCGGAGTTAATTTAAAAGAGCATTATGATAAATCTTCTGTTGATATGTCAGATGGTATCTTTATTGACGATTCAAGATTTATGGAATCATTGAGAATGTATCTGACAAGCCTTATGTAAGTAATTCATTCCATTGTCATGTATCAGAACAGAGACACAAATGATTTTAATCGTAAGCTAAATGACACTTACGAGGATTGCGATATTTATATATCATGCCAACATGGTAATAAAGTTTTCTACTATGGTAACAGTATTTTGGAGGCATATATACCATCGTTGCAACGTGGCAATAATATTCTCAAAGTAATCAAACAAATCAATCCTGACATCATTTTATACACTCAAAAAGGTGATTCAGAAGTAATCTTTCGATTCAAATATGCGGATTCAGATCAAGTAATCCCATTGTTGAAACCACGAACATCAGGAGCAAATATCTCACCATTCAGCTCAAAGAATCTACCAAAATCTAATTACACAATCCCAGAATCAGATTTTGCAGAATATAAATCAATTATCTCAGATGTCCCGAAAGACGAACTTCTGTCTATTTGTCACACGTCAAATAATTTTATCAAGACATTAATCACAAAACAAAATCAAATAGAGAATATAAAAGCAGATATGAAACTCAAAGGGCTGAAAGGGAAGGAATATATTCATTCGATCGGACAATGGGATAATTACATTAATTATTTAAGAAAGGAATTATAAAAATGAGAGAAATCACTAGAGAAATAACAAAAGAAAAGTACGACTATTATGATTCACAGCCAAACGTAAGTGTAGCCATTAAATCAGAAATGTCTGATGATATTATCTATGGATATGGTTATTATGGAGGCTCTGTTTATGAAAACAATGGTAAATATTATATGCAATATTCCATTGGCAATAGTTGTGATTAAATAAAAAAGAAGGAGGACAAAAAATGAAAACAACAAAAATTAAGATTAAGAAGCTCAATGATTTAGCAATTATTCCAGAGCGAGGTAGTGAATATTCGGCAGGAATGGATTTACATGCTGCAATATCAGAACCAATTTATATTTCACCACATGAGACAATTAAGATCCCAACTGGACTAGCAATGGAGTTGCCAGAAGGAACATTTGGTGCAATCTTCGCAAGATCAGGGTTAGCAACTAAGGAAGGTCTTAGACCTAGTAATTGTACTGGTGTATGTGATTCCGATTACCGTGGGGAATATATTGTTGCTTTGCACAATGACTCTAATATGTCTCGACTTATTAATCCAGGAGAGCGTATTGCACAGTTAGTTGTATTACCCTATGTTTCAATCGAATTTAAGGAAGTAGATAAATTATCTGATACAGATAGAGGTTTTGGTGGTTTTGGAAGTACAGGGAAGTAGGTGATACAATGCCACCAAGAAAAAAGAAAGAACAACCAAAGAAAAATGATTGCAAATATCAGACTATAGCTTCAACAGATACAAATTATTCCACATTCGAAGTTATGAAAGAATATGACGATTTAGATACTGCTAGAAATTCTTATTTCAACGATATGAAAGAGTGGAAAAGTGATGAGAATCATAAGGAGTATTTGCACTTCGGAATTAGAGAAGTCAAGTTAAATAAGTAAAACGTAAAAAATAGGGTAGCCATAAATTAATATGACTACCCTAAAATTGAGTGATATAAATTAACAATATAAGATGTGTAAATAATTTGTTTACACTTTTGTTTACACTTCAAGATGATGTACTCAAACCTCCTTATTTTATGCGGTTTTTGAAGTGCATACAGGGGTTCGATTCCCCTACGAACTGCTTTTAAAAGGATACAGATTGTATCCTTTTTTTTCGCGATTTTCCCTTTCATAAGAAAAGAATCACTTGAAGAAAATGCCTCCGTGAGATATACTATACTACATATGATACAGAAGAAAGGGGTTAGTAATATGGCTGTATGTGAATCATGTGGAGCAAGGGTGCAGGATGGAATTACGATCTGTCCGGAATGTGGGCGCCCGGTGGTGAAGATGAAGACAAGTCTTGGGCTGAAAGGTGAGAACGGAAAGAAGCCGGTACAGCAAAGGGCATATACACCAACCGATGATTATGGTGACATCTATGATGGGAACAGTATCGGGGGAACAGATCCTGTCAAGATTACGAAGGAAGACGTAAAGGAATACAAAGAGCTGAACAAGAAACAGGGCGGCGGAAGCGGCGTCGGCAAAGTGTTTGGCACGATCTTCAAGTTCATCATATTTGCAGCAATCGTATTTGGTATTTATATGTTTGTGACAAAGGTTGTGTTAAAGCCGAACGGACCGGAGACTTATGAGGATGCAGTCAAAGCATTCCAGACAGCGGTCAATGAGGATGACAGTGAGAAATTACAGGCATTAGTACCGGAATACATAACGGCAAACAAAGCCTTGGTTGACGAAATCTTACCATATGTGCAGGAGACAAACTACACATCGATTAAGATTATTGATACATCCATCTGGGGCACTTCTGAGGTAGATGCATTCAACGACAAGATTCAGCTGGAGCATGGTAAGACTGCAGATGCAAGAGAGGGTGTTACCCTGAAGCTTGGACTGCGAGGAACGATGAAGGATTGCAATGGCGTGAAGAGACAGTATCTGGAAGTGAATATTGATTTCATCAAGATCAAAGGCGTCTGGTATCCGGATATCGAAGAGGTACAGGATCAGTTGTTTAAACAGAATTAAGAAAAAGCCGGGAGCGAAAAACTTCCGGCTTATTTTTTTGACGGAGGCGTACATGGCGTTACAGTTTATCCTTGGCCCAAGCGGGGCAGGAAAATCAGAATATATTTACGAGGACATTATACGTCGGACAATGCAGGATGAGCGGGAAAATGTGATTGTGCTTGTCCCGGAACAGTATTCGCTGGAGATTCAACGAAAGCTTGTGCAGAAGCATCCGCGCGGTGGCAGCTTCCAGATTGACGTCATCGGGTTTAACCGGCTGGCATATCGGATATTTGATGAGCTGCATATCAAGCCGAAGAAAGTGCTGGAGGATTTCGGAAAATCTATGTTGCTGCGAAAGGCAGCACAGGAGCACAAAGAAGAGCTGTCTCTGTATGCCGGAAGTCTGGATAAGGCAGGATTTATCGACGAGGCAAAATCGTTGATGTCAGAGATCTACCAGTATGATATTCCACGGGAACGGCTGCGGGAGGCGTTACAGAAGCTGGACGATTCGGAGGAGGCACGTGTGCTTGCGAGAAAGCTGCAGGACATGCTGGTAATTTTCGATGCGTTTGAGGAGAAGAAAGGGCAGTCTTTTATCGTAGCAGAACAAATGCTGGAGCTCCTGACCACGGCAGCGGAACAATCGGAGCTGATTGCAGGCAGTGAGATCGTATTAGATGGATTTACCGGATTTACACCGATTCAGTTGAATCTGATTTCTGTGTTGCTGCGCCGGGCGAAAAAAGTGACAATCGTATTGACGATTGGCGCGGCAACCTATGAGAAAAAGCACGTGGCAGAGCACGAACTGTTTGCACTTACGAAGCAGACAATCGAGCATTTGCTGCTTACTGCCGAGCAGGCACATGTGGTTGTGAAACCGGCATTATTCTTAGGAAAGGATGGCTGTAAACGGTGGAGCAAGGGACATCCGCTGGCACATCTGGAGCAGAATCTGTTCCGCTATCCGTACCGTGCCGGGAAAGACGAGGAACAGGCGATTACGATTACGGCGTATGATACGCCGGCACAGGAGCTGACCGGCGTTGCAGAACAGATTCGTACCCTTGTGGTGGAGCAGGGCTATCGTTATCGGGATATTGCGATCGTGAGTGGAAATCTGGAGGAGACGGCGGAATTTGCGAAGCGGATATTGCCGCAATATGAGATTCCATATTTTATTGATATGACGATGCCGGTGAAGAATCATCCATGTGTGGATGCGCTTACGCATGTGCTTCGAATCGTCGATGAGAATTTCAGTTATGACAGTGTGTTCGCGTTCTTAAAATCCGGAGTTGTAAAGTCGTTGGAACAATCGGAGATCGAGATGCTGGAAAACTACGTGCTGGCGCGTGGACGAAAGGGAATCCGGAGCTGGAGCCAGCCATTTCTAAACGGCGAGGATGACACCGTGGATGAGCTGCGGCAGGTTGTGATGGAAATATTGCAGCCATTTTACAAGGCAGTCTCCGGTGGGAAAAAGAAGATTTCCGTGTTTGTCGAAGCCATCTATGCGTTTATGGAGACGCTTTCGATGGAGACGCAGTTTGAAGATGCCGGACTGTATGAGAAGGTGCGGCAGATCTTTGACAAGATGGTGGAGATCATGCCGGAGGACACGGTCAATGTACAGGAGTTTGAGGAACTGTTTGCCGTAGGAATGAAGGATGTCACACTCGGTATGGTGCCACCGACACTGGATATGCTTGTAGTCGGCGATATCACGCGAACCAGACTGGGGGATATCCGGGCGCTGTTTATCGTGGGTGTAAATGACGGCGTCATTCCGAAACGTGCCGGACGCAGTCAGATCGTCAATGACCGCGAGAAAGAACGACTGGGTGCATTTGGTATCCATATGGCGCCGACAGAGCGGGTGAACAGCTACACCGAACAGTTTTATCTGTATCAGAACATGACGAAGCCAAAGGATTGTCTGCATTTATCCTATGTGTGTATGAGTGCCACGAATGAGACAATGCGGCCATCTTATATATTAGACCGGATTCGAAGAATTTTTCCGGACAAGAGGGAATTACAGGGACAGCGGATGGAGAACCGGATCGTGACAGACAAATCCGGGCTGGAGGTTTTAATCATAGGAATCCGGGAATTGCTCGAGGGTAATCACAGCCACGAGAAAGAGACACTGCAGTTATATAAGCTGTATCTGAAGCATGGAGATGCCCGGACACTCGAACGGATGAAACAGGCGATGCAGTACCAGAATCTGCCGGAGAAGCTGGCGGAACAGGTCACACAACTGATCCGGTTACAGGATATGGCGATGTCCGTATCGAAGCTGGAACAGTATGCAAGCTGTGCGTATGCATTTTTCCTTCGATACATTCTACGGTTAGAGGAGCGGCAGATTCATGGTATCGACAACCGGAACGTCGGTATGATCCTGCACGGTGCGATGGAGCAGATGTTTTGCTATGTGCGGGATCAGAAGGACAATGCATGGGAGACACTCTCCGAGCAGGAGCGGGATGCGAAGACAGAGGAATTCGTGAATGAGAACTTTGCGAAGGAATACGCCGGACAGGAGCTGGATGCCGGACAGTATGAAGTGCTACGGAAGAGTTTGATCCGAATCGGAAAACGAACCGTGCAGAAGCTGCAGGCGATGATGGATGCGTCTTACAAACCGCGGTATTTTGAGTATGCATTCCGAAAAAAACTGCAGGTGGGAGATGAACAGTTGTCCTTAGTTGGTGTGGTGGACCGCGGAGATTTGTATGTGAATGAAGCAGAGCAGACGATTTCCCTGCGTGTGATCGATTACAAATCCGGGGCACATGAGTTTGATCTTGGTGATCTGTACGAGGGGCTGGAGCTGCAGCTTGCAATCTATACAGATGTGATGCGTGAACTGGTCGATCAGGAGTGGAATAAAAACCGCGCGGAGACAGAACGCTATAAGATTGTGACGGATAGTATGTATTATTATCATATGCAGGATCCATATGTGCAGGCGGAAAATGAGACAGAGGCGGAGGAAGCACGGGAGAAGCAGCTGACATACAAAGGACTGGCACGGGATGACGCGGAGGAATTTGACACAGTGCTTGCCTATGCCGAGTACAAGGCATCTGCACTTGTCACGCAGATGAAATCGGGAGTGATCGACAAAAATCCGATGCGGGAGTCCAACAAGACCGCGTGCGATTACTGCGCATACAAAGATGTGTGCCGGTTTGATGAGAAATACGGAAACAACCGTTATCACTACACAAAGCACAGCGCAAAGGAGAAGGAACAGTTATTGGAGGAGATGCATAGCGTATGCCATGGACAGAAAAACAGGAACAGGTAATTAAAGAGAGAGACAAGACAATTCTTGTATCGGCAGCCGCAGGCTCCGGTAAGACGGCAACGCTCGTGGAACGCATCTACCAGAAGATGATTGATCCGGAGCATCCGGTCGATATCACGTCTTTTCTGGTCGTGACTTTTACTAAGGCGGCAGCGGCGCAGATGAAAGAGAAGCTTTTGAAAAAGCTGGAGGAAGCACAGGAGCAGTATCCGGAATCAGAGCACATTGCAAAGCAGAACATGTTGATCCAGAGTGCGGATATCACGACGATTGATAGTTTCTGCCTGAATATCGTAAAGGAGTATTTCAGTTATCTGAATCTGGATCCGGCGGTTGGAATCGGTGATCCGGGTATGCTGGAAATGTTGAAATATGATGTAATGACCGCGCTTTTTGAGGAAAAGTATGCACAGCTACAGGAACAGGGCGATACAGAATTTGGACGCCTGCTGGAGGTGTTCTGTGATGGAAAACGGGACGAAAATCTCAAAGATGTGTTAGACAAGATCTATCGGCAGATCACAAGTTTTCCAGCACCGGAGCGGTTTTTAGAGGAAGCGAGAATGGGACTGCAGATTGACACGGCGGAGGATTTAAACCATGCACCGTGGATGCAGGCGATGCTTGATATCCTGCATAAAAAGGCGGCGGCAGCCGTACAGCTTGCAGAGCGGTGCCTTGCGATCTGCGAGGAGCCGGATGGACCGGAGCAGTACCGGGAACAGATCGAATCGGATATCGAGAAGCTGCAGGCAATCGGGCAGGCGGACAGTTATGCTGCGATGAAGGGGGCAATCGAGAGTAAATGGGCGACGCTTTCGAGAAAGAAGTTTACCGGAGACAAAGAATTACAGGAAGCCTGTAAGACGCTCCGCAAGGAATATAAGGATGAATTTGACAGCAAAAAGCTCGATAGCTTCAAGCAGTCGGAGGCACAGATCTTAGAAGATATGCAGCTTTTAAAAACGTATCTGCTTCCGTTACTCTCCCTGACTGAGGAATTCATGACGCGGTTTATGGAGGAGAAGCAGAAACGGAAGATGCTGGAGTTTTCAGATATCTCGCATATGGCATATCAGCTTGTGTGTGCCGGCTATGACGAGGATGGAACGGCAGTGCCGACAGAGATTGGAAAGACGATCGCAAACCGGTATGAGGAAATCTATATTGACGAGTATCAGGACAGCAATTATCTGCAGGAGGATATTCTGACTGCAGTATCGGGCAAATCCCGCGACGTGCATAATATGTTCATGGTGGGCGATGTGAAACAGAGTATCTACCGTTTCCGTATGGCACGTCCAGAGATATTTGTCAAAAAATACAACCGGTATCAGGCGGAAGGAAATGATATTAAGATCGAACTGAATCATAATTTCCGTTCCCGTGCGGTTGTGCTGCGCGCAATCAATTATTTCTTCTATCAGTTGATGGGAAGTGATTTGGGCGGTATTACATATGATGAAAAGCAGGCTCTTGTACCGGGCAAGCAGTTTCCGGAGCCACCGGAGGGCGTCCATATTGCCGAGGATGTAGAGCTTTTGTTTGCCGATGTGGATGATACAGGAGACTTAAGCGAAGAGCAGCTTCGCCAGTATGGTTCCCCGGAGAAAGATACGGTGGAGGGCTACATGATCGCGAACCGGATTCGATCGCTGATGCAGCCGGATACCGGCATGCAGGTCTATGACGAGGAAGAAGAATGTTACCGTCCGGTTCGGTATAAGGATATTGTGATACTGGCAAGAAGCCTGAAGGATTATGGCGATGTGATCTACAATGCGCTCATGGCACAGGGGATTCCGGTATATCTTGAAAAGTCCAAGGGATATTTTCAGGCAGTGGAGATACAGGTTATCATGGCGATGCTTTCCGTGGTTGACAACAGCCGGCAGGACATTCCACTTTCGGCAGTGCTGTTGTCGCCGATCGGTGGCTTGAATGAGTCAGAACTTGCGCAGATATGTGCTGCGGTGCGGAATGCCGTATCTGAAAAATTGTGTCTGTACGATATCTGTGAGTATTATGCAGAGGATCAGGCAGATACAGAACTTGGCGGAAAAGTCAGACGCCTGCTTGATCTGATCGAAGATCTAAAAGAGAAAAAACAGCATTTATCAGTATCGGATCTCATCTGGGAGCTGTTGGAGCAGACGGGATATTATGAATACGTGACAGCAATGCCGGCAGGCGATATCCGCAAATCCAATGTCGATATGCTATTGCAAAAGGCAGTGCAGTTTGAAAATGGATATTACAAAGGATTGTTTCATTTCTTGCGCTATGTCGATAAGCTGAAGCTGATGGAAAAGGATGAGGGCGAAGCAAGCGTGCTGAGCGAGGATGCGGATGTTGTGCGGATTATGAGTATCCACAAGAGTAAGGGACTTGAATATCCGGTCGTGTTTGTCGCAGGGATGGGACGGCAGTTTAACCGGATGGAGTTAAAGGATAATGTGCAGGTGCATCCGGACTATTATCTGGCTGCAATGGCGATGCACATAAAAGGACGGTATAAACATAATACTGCGATTCGGAGTATCTATGCGGCACTCGAGGATGCGGAGATGATGGCAGAGAATCTGCGGGTGCTCTATGTGGCGATGACGCGTGCGAAGGAAAAGCTGATCCTTACAGGTGCAATACGCGGTGCGGACCGTCTGCTTGCAAAATATGCCTATGTAGAAGATATGGAGCCGTTGCTGCTTCCGTATAATGTCCGCAAAAATGCCGACAGCTATGCGAAGCATCTGCTTGCCTGTATGGTGCGTTATAACCGGCTGGCGGCAGCCTGCAAGGTGCAGGGGAAGATTCGTATGGAGATTTGCAACCAGGAGGAAATTCTGACAGCGATGATTCCGATGGAGCTTCACAAACGGTTACAGTTAGAAGACATCCGCCGTATGGCGGAGCAGGCAGAGGAAGATGTATTCTATGCGAAAAACGAGGCGAGTGTATCCTATGTATATCCACATATGCCGATGACGACCCTGGGAGCGAAGCTGTCAATCTCAGATATTAAGAAGATGAAAGCCTATGATGGAAAAGGGTATGATATCAATACGGAATTTGCCCTTCCGGATACTGCGGAGCAGGAAATAGAAAAAAACTTTCCGAAACGAGCACAGCCTGCAGGAAAAGCAGGCACACTTACCGGTGCGGAGCGCGGTACGATCGTTCATAAATTTATGGAAATGCTGCCATTTGAAGCAGTGGATACAGACGGAGATCTGGATGCGTATATCGCACAGCAAAAGGCGGCATTGCTTGCGCGGGGCATTTTCGAGGAGCGGGAACTTGTGGCAATCCGGGAAGCCAAAATCAGGAAGATGTTGCAATCTACGCTTGGATGCCGTATGATAGAAGCTGCGCGCCTGGGCAATCTGTACAAGGAACGGCAGTTTTCTGCGGGTATTCCGGCATCGGAGGTGTATGATGTCACGGAGCCGGATGTACTAGTTGTACAGGGAATTATTGATGCATACTTTTATGAGGATGACGACGTGGTGGTCATGGATTATAAGACCGATGCCGCAGACGAGGAGACTCTGGTTGGCAGATACCGGGCACAGCTTGCCTCGTATGCAGAGGTGTTGGAACGATTGACAGGAAAAAAGGTGAAGGAGCAGGTGATCTATTCCTTCCACTTAGATAAAATGATTCGATTATGAGGTGATAGAAATGGCTAGAACAGAGGAAGAACAAAAAGGAATTTCTTTGCTGGGAAACCAGCACGTAGCGTATCCGTCTGATTATTCTGCGGATATTCTGGAGACATTTATCAACAAACATCCGGACAATGATTATTTCGTAAAATTCAACTGCCCGGAATTCACAAGTCTTTGTCCGATTACTGGACAGCCGGATTTTGCGACAATCTACATCTCCTATGTGCCGGATGTGCGCATGGTGGAGAGTAAGTCGTTGAAGTTGTACCTGTTCAGTTTCCGAAATCATGGAGATTTCCATGAGGATTGCGTGAATACGATCATGAAGGATCTGATCAAGGCAATGGACCCGAAATATATTGAGGTCTGGGGAAAATTTACTCCACGTGGAGGAATCTCTATCGATCCGTATTGTAACTATGGACGTCCGGGCACAAATTGGGAAAAGGTCGCTTACGATCGTCTGGTACATCATGATTTATATCCGGAGAAAGTGGATAACCGCTAGGTGATTGCGGGACAAAAAGGAAGTAATCAATTATGAACAACAGTATGAAAGAGGCAGAAGATTATATTAACCAGATCCCGCTGTTTGGACCTCATACAGAGGGAAGAAATAAATCAGGAAATGAGAACTTAGAGGCGGTCATGGCATTGCTTGGCAATCCACATCTTGCACATAAGGCGATTCATGTGGCTGGTACAAACGGAAAAGGTTCTACGGTGCAGTTCCTGCGTGCGATACTCACAGAGGAGGGATACCGGGTGCGTACCTTTACGTCCCCACATCTGATCTCCATCACAGAACGGATCGAGGGAATCACAGAAGAAGAATTCGTCGAATGCTACCAGATTGTACGGAATGCATGCGAGCATGCGGTGCAGAAAAATCTGCAGCATCTCTCGTATTTTGAATTCCTGTTTGCGATGGCAGCGGTGTATTTTTCCAAGCTGGAGCTGGACTATGTGATTTACGAGACCGGACTTGGCGGCAGACTGGATGCGACCAATGTGCTTGTGCCGGTGTTGACGATCATTACAGAGATTGGGCTCGATCATATGAAATATCTCGGCAACACGATCGAGGCGATTGCTGGAGAAAAAGCCGGGATTATAAAAACAGGCGTTCCAGTTGTGTACCACACGGGCAGTCTGGAAGCGGATGCCGTCGTAAAAAATCAGGCAGAAGCACTTGCGGCAGAAGCAATAAATGTCGCAAATGTGGAGTATAATATCGATGAATTTACAGATAAAACCATTGATTTTTCAATGTATAGCCGCTATTATAGTTACAATGGTTTGCGGCTTGATAGTGTGGCCACCTATCAGGTAGACAATGCCGTGACTGCGATCACAGCAGGTACGGTGCTGTTAGGCAGGCAAATCGCACAGGAGAAAATACAGCTTGCGCTGGATGCGTTTTTCTGGCCGGGACGTATGGAGAAGCTGAATGGGAATATCGTGATCGATGGGGCACACAACGAGAGTGCCATCGAGCGATTTACTGAGAGCGTGAATGCCGGGTATGCAGATCGGGAGAAAACACTTCTCTTTGCAGTCGCCGGGGATAAGGACTACGAACCGATGATCGCATATCTGATGCAGAATCTGGAAGTGGAGGCGGTCTATGTGACGTCGCTGGATTCTGACCGCGCAATCTCCGCAGAGTATATTGCGGCATTGTTCCGCGATTGTGCGAAGAAGACGGAACGCAATGTACATGTCTATGCAGATAATGACATCCGAAGCTGTTTCGCGGAAGCATATGCAGCTGTGGAGGCACGCGGCGGCATGCTGTTTTGCGTGGGCTCTCTGTATCTGATAGGAAAGATAAAAGACATATGGGAGGAAACCGTATGATAAATTTTGAAGAAGAATTGAAGCGTTTCTCGCCGATTCCGGAAGTGAATCAGGCGGAGGAAGCCATTTACAGCAATGATTTGAAGGATATCAGTGATATTGTATTACAGATGACACAGGACTTGAGAAATACAGGCAGCATATTGGATAATGCAGTATCTGTGCGGGCAAGGAGAAGATAAGATGGCAACAACAATGCGACCGGTGCTGTGCCCCCATTGTGGTGCACAGGTGCGGAAAAATGGATATTGTTCGGAATGTTATCTTCCGTTGTCGATGCTTAAAAAAGCGCAGAATACATCCAATTATTATTACAATATTGGGTATGACCGGGCATCGGCGAGAGATCTGTCCGGTGCGATTGAATCTCTGTTGCAGGCACTGCGGTATAACAAGCGAAATGTGCCAGCACGCAATCTGCTGGGACTCATCTATTATGAGATGGGTGAGGCTGTGCAGGCGATGAGCGAATGGGTTATGAGCATCAACTATCAACAGGAAAATAACCTTGCGACAAAATACTTAAAAGAACTGAAAAAAGATCCAGCCCGGTTGGAGAGTGTCGATCAGCTTGCGCGGAAGTTCAACATGGCAATCCAGTATGCGCACAGCGAAGATTATGATCTTTCAATCTTGCAGCTCAAAAGTGCACTCTCGGACAATCCACATTTTGTGAAAGGATATTTGCTGCTTGCCCTTTTGTATATCGGGACAGATAACTACGAGAAGGCAAGAGTGACTCTGCGTCGTGTCTTAAAGATCGATAAGGCGAATTCCCTTGCGGTGCATTATCTGCGGGAGATGGGAGATACCGAGGAAAACATCATTGAGATGCGTAAACAGAACGTGGATAATGATGGACTCTTAGACGACGATTACCTTGAGGAGATCGTTGTGACCGAGGATGGCAGAGCACCGAAGAAGATCGAGAAGAAGAATCTGTTTCAGGAGATCAAGGCAAAGAAAGATACAAGCGTTGTGCGAACCGGACAGTTTGGACAGGTCAGCCTTGCAAAATACTCTGGGTTGTATATGTTGCTTGGACTGGTGTTTGGCGTCCTGCTTTTCAGCTTTTTCATTCTGCCTGGACAGAAAAAGAAGCTGCGGGTAGAAAATGAACAGCTGATTAAGACATACAGTGAGGAGCTTGCCGGGAAAAATTCCACGATCAACAGCCTGAGTGCAGAGGTGGACAGTCTGACAAAACAGATTGATACACTGCAAAATGGAGCCGCACAGGGGGAGACGGATCTTCCTGATTATTCCAATGTTGTGTCGGGCATGTCAGATACAGACTTACAAAATATGATAGACAAAGAGTAATCGATGATTATTCGAAATTACGAAAGAAAGTGAAATGATTTCACTTTCTTTTTCTTTTGCATTTTTTTCTGGATATATGGATATAGGAGGCAATTTATGGTGTATGAAGTAGCAAATGGTGTGCTGATTTATTATCTGCCGGAGGAGCTTGATCACTATGCGGCGGATATGCTCAAGCGAAAGACGGCACATGTGTTTGATGAGGAGGAGATCCGGTACCTGATCTTTGATTTCTCGAAGACGCAGTTCATGGACAGTTCCGGCATCGGGCTGATTACCGGACGGTTTCGGATGGTGCATGACAAGGGAGGATGTGTATATGCGGTGCATGTCAATGAAACGATCGATCGCATTTTGTTGATGTCAGGAATCTATCGCATCTTAAAGAAGATGGATTCCCTGGATGCGATAAAAAAGGAGATGGTAAAGGGAGGATATTATGAATAGTGCAAACGAAATGAATGTGGAATTTGATAGTGTGGCGAAAAATGAGAGCTTTGCCCGTGTGATCGTGGCATCATTTATCACGTCGACGAACCCAACGCTCGAAGAAGTGTCGGATATTAAAACGGCAGTTTCCGAGGCGGTCACAAATGCAATCATTCATGGCTATGAGAAAGGTGCGGGGAAAATCTGGATTCGTACAGTCGTGGAAGACCGTTCGGTGTACATAGAAGTGCGGGACAAAGGAATAGGCATCGCGGATGTCAAACAGGCGATGGAGCCACTTTTCACAACAAAACCGGAAGAGGAACGATCTGGTATGGGGTTTTCCTTTATGGAGGCATTTATGGATCGGCTGGAGGTTGAATCTGCCGCAGGCGAAGGTACCGTGGTAAAAATGTGGAAGGAGATCGGTGCACCGGCACCACATTATGAATAAATGAATGAATGGGAACTATTTCAACAGGCACAGATGGGGAGCAAGGCTGCAAAGGAAAAAATAGTTTCAGATAATACCGGGTTGGTGTGGAGCATTGCGCGGCGGTTTGTCAACCGTGGTTATGATCTCGAGGAACTGTATCAGATTGGCTGTATCGGACTGCTCAAGGCATGTGACCGGTTTGAAAGCCGTTATGGCGTGCAGTTTTCCACCTATGCCGTGCCGCTGATCGCTGGAGAAATCAAACGGTTTCTGCGTGATAATGGTGCGATCAAGGTATCGCGTATCCTAAAACAAAATGGCTATCAGATCAGCAAAGCGAAGGAGGCGTTGCTACACAAATATGGAAGAGAGGCAACGCTGGATGAGCTGGCAGACTATACGGGACTTTGCGTCGAGGATATCGTGATGGCGACAGAGGCGAACCGGGAGGTGGAATCCATCCAGCAGACAATCTGTGGCAAGGATGGGACACAGGTCAGTCTGGTGGAGCGACTGGTGGATGAAGCACAGTCGGAAGTGGCAGCGGAAAATATCATGAATCGGATCTTGGTCGGACAGGCAATGGAAAAGCTGGGGGAGATGGAACAGGAATTGATCCGGCTGCGGTTTTTCGAGGATAGGACACAGACAGAGGTTGCGAAGGTGCTGGGAATCAGTCAGGTGCAGGTCAGCCGGCTGGAGAAGAAAATACTGATTCAGATGCGTCAGAATCTGGATTTTTATAAATCGAACTAGAAGTTCAATTTATATATAAAAAGTACAATGCAAGAAATAAAAGTAGAATAATAAAACTTATAGTTGAAAAAACATACTTCACGTTGTATAATGTCAACAATAGTTGTATTTGGCGGGAGAGTATATGGGAGCACGCAAGAAGCTTGCGCTGGAACAGTTTAATCGCGACAATATTTTGACGGCGGCGAGGGAGTTATTTGAGACGAAAGGCGTTCAGGACACGACGATGGACGATATTGCGCTGCAGGCAGATTACAGCAAGTCGACGATTTATGTATATTTCCGGAGCAAGGAAGATATCTATAATTCCATAGTGGTTGATTATCTCGATATCCTGATTGGTGAGATGACGGTGTATATCGAGGGAGATACCTCTTTTGAGGACAGCTATTACAAGCTGTGTGAACGGCTGGTTTCTTTCTGTGAACGATATCCGAAGTATTATGCTTCCCTGATGTTTGAGGAGAAGGCAACCAACAGCCGGAAGCAGGGCACGGTGATTCTGCCGGAGATCCTGCAGGAATTATATGGATTGATGGAAGCGCTCGTCCAGAAGGGAAAAAACACAAATGTGTTACAGGAAACACTCGATACAAAGCCGACGGTTTTGTATCTCTGGTCATCCTTAAGCGGTATTATTCAGATTTCGGCACAGAAGAAAAAAGAGATCACGAAGCAGACCGGGATGACGATGGAAGAATATCGGAGCTTTGCTTTTCGCACACTGTATGAATCACTTGTACAGAAGAAAGCTTCGGGAGAGTAGTGGGAGGATACAAATGAGGGGTATGGAATTGAAAAATGAGATAGAAGAGGCACGGAATTATATTTTTTACGTGTCTGATTATATCGACGTGTCTGCAGGACATGCATGGAAGATGGACTGCCGGCAGGCAATGACTGAACAGATGGTACAGAATCTTCCAAACTGCAAGGTGATGAAATATACAGAATATCATGGAGAACGTCTGGATGCAGACAGTGTGGGAATTTTGTTCCCATCGAAGATGTGGGGGATTTCCCTTGCGGTATATGCATTTTTACAGAATCTGCGGGTGTCTGCGTCGACCTATGTGTATGCGGTCGCGATGGGAGAAGTCTTATCTGCAGAAGTAAATGGAACCGCAAATGTACGGATGGAGACACTTGGACAGTTTCAGGATATCTTTGAGCACCGGAGACTGGGGGATATCTCAGATATTTACATTCGCTGTATCGATTACAAGCGCGAGTTTACAACGACGGAGGAGAAGCTGATGCGCTCGGTTACAACGGCAGAACGGATTGCCGATGTGATGGAGGGACTGCTTTTTTACAGCATGAAGGCAGTAAAAGAACAGAAGCTGCAGTTTGTCACAGACAAGCGCACGACAGTTCGGACAAAGCATGTGGCAGAGCGGAAGGAAGTGACAGCTTTGGTGGAAACGAAGATTTTGCCGATGCCAAATATCAAGAATGTATTTCTGGACGATGATTTGTTGTCGGAGGTTCGGATATGCCAAGCTATGTAATCCATTTATCCTGTGCCAAACGCGCGCTGGAGATGCTGCCGGAGATGAACGCACAGGAGCAAAATGCATTTTTTCTTGGAAATATGATCGCAGATATGTGCAGGGATAAGCATTACACACATTTCTGGAACGATGTGACCTATGACAAGCTGGTGCGCCGACCGGATCTGGACTGGTTTTTACAGAAATATGGTGATGCATTACAGGAGCCGTATGTTCGTGGATATTATGCGCATCTTTTGCTTGATTATAATTTCCTGGATCTGTACTGGGACAGACATTTCCGGTTTTATAATGCGCAAAAGCAACCGGAGGTGTTATACGATGCGGTTACTTTTGTAGAAGTGGTGGAACAGCAGCGGATGTATGATCGTCAGGAATTTTTCTCTAAGAAATGGTATTATGGTGATTACGACCGGATGAATGCGTATTTCGCGAATAGATATAATGTAATGTTTCCGAATCTGGAGTTCAATGCGAAAGAATGGGAACGTATACGGCGGATTACAGAGATCGACTGGGACTATGCGCCGGAAGCGATGGAACGGACAAAAGCCCAGTTATCGCAGAGTGTTGCAATCGCCAAGCCGGGAATCATCCCGCAATTACAGATATTTGTGCTTCCGGAACTGGAACAGTTGGTGGAAGTTACCGCAAAAAAAGTGGCAGAGATATAAAATCCCTGCCACTTTTTTTGTTGCCATTAAATATTGATATGTGTTTTTTGTACTTCTTCGACGATCGGATCGACCTGATCTAAGAGGTTAATCATGTTTTCGTACAACTGATTCTTGCGTGTGATATCGCCGGATAACTGGTTGACTGTCTCGGACACGCCGATATAGCCGTCCTTGGCACTTAAGATATCTCCCTGAATCTGATCAGCGGTTTCGTTACAAGTGTTAACGGCAGCGGCAATCTGCTGCTGAACCTCAATCACACCGTTGACGGATTCTTTGATATTGCCAAACAGTTCGGTTGTCTTTTTTACCTGCTCCTGTTCATGGGAGAGCATCCGGTTTGCTGTTTCCATCGAAGCGTTTAAGTTGGAAGCGTCCTCGCGGAGCAGTGCCATGTTTGCATTTACAGTATCGACGAGCTTCTTGATCTCTGCAGAGAGGGTGCTGACCTCGGTTGCGACAACGGCAAACCCGAGACCGTGCTCCCCGGCACGGGCGGCTTCAATCGAAGCGTTTAAGGAGAGCATGTTTGTCTGGTTGGCGATACCAATAATACCGGACATTGTCTCCTGAATCTCGTCGAAGCTGCTCTGGAATTTATTTAAGACTTCCACGACATGCTGGAAATCCTTCAGTACATTGGAAGAGCTTTCCTGCAGGCTGTCGACATTTTCGTTTGCCTGATCGGTCGCGGTAAGTACGCCGCTGACGCTCGTTTCAATCTGGGAAGAAACTTCTACGATATTGGCAAATTCCTGCTTGATGGAATCCATACCGGAAGCAACCTGATCGGACTGCGCGAGGATCGTATCAAAGGAACCCTGGATATCAGAGATCTGACTTGCGGTCTGCATTTCTTCTTCAATCAGGGATTTCCGGTTTTCCTTCAGGCTTTTCGTAATCTGGGTGATCGGCTCTAAGCTTTGCTTTAAGGCAAGCCCGGTTACCGTTTCTGTTGGAACTGCATGTATTTCTGTTTTCTTTTGAAACATCGTGGTTATACCTCCTGCGTGTAATTATTCAAATGCTGCAAGCACAAGTGTCTGATTCATATGCTGGTTGTTAAACTGCTGGCCGTCGCCGACGAAGATCGCAGCAGGCGCAACCGTACGGAATGAAGCAACATAGTCGGTCAGGGCATCGTCCTCTGCAAATAGGCGCAGACGGTTCGCACTGTCAAAGCCAAGCAGGAATGAAACCGGAGATGCCTGTATGGAGGCAAGCAGTTCTTCGTGAATCTGCCGGTAATCATCGACATCCATGATATAGATGCTGTCATTTTCATAGATTGCCTTGCCGTTGAACATGACGCCGTTCCGGTCGACCGACATTGTCTGGATGATACAGGTATCCTCACCGAGGGCGCGTCCAAGTGGATGGCGCGGCATGGCAGAGAGGATATCTTCGAGATGGACGCCGGTTTCCTCCTGGTAGAGCTCTAATGCTGGAACGCCATCTAACTGAAACAGTGTTTTCGTTCCCGGTTCTACCAAGTTGGCGAAATGCGCACGGCGGCTCTGCCGTTTGTAAATATTTTCCTTATACAGATGGATCTTGCCACCTTTGTTTTTGATAAATGCATACGCACAGCTTCGCGTATGAACCTTCCCGTCTAAAATCACACAGTGTTTTTCGCCGAGCAGGACGCCATAAGCACTGGCACCGATCAACGGAACACCGGCTTCCTGCAGGGAATCGTGGATGGTTGACAGGACGCGTTCCTCGCATCCGGTCATAAATTCCAGACAGATCGTATCGGAATCGCCCGGTTCGACCGCCTGCAGATTGGAAAGAAAAGTGTGCATGGATTTGACCGGAGTTGTGCGGACATCTTCAATCACGCCCGTACATACTTCCACACCTGCAAATCCGATGACCATGACCGCCTGTGTCAGGCGCATCTCTTTCGCAATGCCTTCACCGCTGGTACCGATCATCGGTGTGCCCGGATATTTCTCGCCGAGCAGGGCGGCGGCAGCTTCTATTTTTGAAAAAGGAGCAATCAGGATCAGAAAATCAGCTTTTTTCAATCCGGCGGTTGCTTCCGTTATGGCTGTTTCCACATGGTCTGCGCGACCGATGCCTACAAAACCTTTCATCTTAAGCCTCCGACTGCGACTATACTTGTGGGGCATGTAAATGCGCAGTGAATTTACACGCGGAAAAATCCGCGGCACCTAAACTTATTCTACCAAAAAAAGGAGAAAAAGAATAGAGGAAAAGAAAAATGTTTAGAATAGGTAATATCTTGTATTTGTGGTAAAAGTTTGCTATAATGGCGTTTATCTGGATACTTATATGCAAAAATAAAGGGAGGTAGCTCGATGGGCTATTCAAAAGCGGAAACTGAGAAAAAACAGAGAAAACTTGTTTCCAAAACACAACGAAATACGAGAAAAGTGCTGGTTATACTTTTTAAGATCATATTGGTTGGTATCATTGCAGTGATCATAGCCGGAGCCGGAGCTGGATTCGGTATGATGAAGGGTATTTTGGACAATGCACCGGATACCTCCAGTATCAATATTGTTCCACAGGGATACCGGTCGAATATCCGGTCACAGGATGGCTCGGTAGAAAAAGAGATCTCCACGATTGATTCTAACCGTGTTTATGTATATTATGATCAAATCCCGAAAGATATGGTCAATGCATTTGTTGCAATCGAGGATCAGCGATTCTGGACGCATAATGGTATTGATGTGCGCGGTATCTTCCGTGCGTTTGCAAAGGGCGCGGCAAGCGGTCACTTTAATGAGGGTGCATCGACGCTGACGCAGCAGCTCATCAAGAACCAGGTATTTAATGTCGGTCTGGATGAGACGACATTTATGGACAAGCTGGAACGTAAGATTCAGGAGCAGTATCTGGCAATTGAGCTCGAAAAGCAGTACACAAAGGAAGAAATCGTTGAGTACTATCTGAACACAATCTATCTGGGACGTGGTGTCAGTGGTGTTCAGGCAGCTTCCGAGAAATATTTCGGTAAGGATATGACGGAACTTACGATCTCAGAGATCGCAGTTATTGCAGGTATTCCACAGAACCCAAGCCGTTACGATCCGGTTGCCAATCCAGACGAGAACAAAAAGCGCCGGGCGGAAGTTTTAAAGAAGATGTTAGATCAGGAATACATCACACAGCAGCAGTATGACGAGGCAGTGGCAGATGATGTCTATGCGAGAATCGATGCCGAGCATGAGGTTCAGCTTGCAGAATCTGACGTGAACACTTTCTATCAGGATGCTATCATAAATGGTGTCATAGAGAAGTTTATGGATATGTATGGCTGTACAAAGTCAGAGGCGGAGAACAAGCTTTACACGGGTGGTTATGAGATTTACTCTGCACAGGATAAAGCAATCCAGAAGATCTGTGATGATGTCATCAACAATCCGGAATATGTAAGCAATAGCACGAAGGTTGGTTTGAGCTACAAGCTGACACTTCTGGGAGCCGACAAAGAAACAAATTACAATTACAGCATTGGCGATCTGACCAATTATTTTGCAGAGCAGACAGGAAATTCAAAGTATAATAATATTTATCCGAGTGAACAGGATGCGAGAGCCGCAGCCGACACATTCAAGGAAGCGATGCTGGAAGAGACAGGCGGAACCTATGTCGCTGAAGCATTTTCTGTATCACCGCAGCCACAGTTTTCGTTCACAATCATGGATCAGCATACCGGCTATGTAAAAGCACTGGTAGGCGGACGTGGTACGAAGACCGTAAACCGTGCATTTAACCGTGCAACGGAGGCAGAGAGACAGCCGGGTTCCACGTTCAAGATCGTAGCAGCATATGCACCGCTGATCGACAGTGGTAAGGCAGGTCTTGCAACATCGTTTAACGATGAGCCATATCAGTATGCAAATGGTAATGAGGTTCGGAATGCCGGTGGCGGACATAGCGGATATTGTACGATCCGTAAGAGTATCGCAAGCTCCATTAACGTCTGTGCGGTAAAGGCAATTACCGAAGAGACACCAGAGGCAGCATTTGAGTATTTGTTGAAGTTTGGATATACGACACTGGTAGACCAGGAGGTGGACAGCAATGGTACGCTGCTCACAGATAAGACACAGGCGTGTGCACTGGGTGGATTGAGTTATGGTGTTACGAATTATGAGATGACAGCCGCTTATGCATCGATTGCAAATGGTGGTGTTTACAATCAGCCGGTTTTGTTTACCAAGATTATCGATCATGATGGAAATGTGGTAGTTGACAACACGACACCAACCTCCCATGAGGTAATCAAGCCGACAACTGCATGGCAGTTGATCGAGGCGATGAAGTCCGTAGTTACAAGCGGAACTGGTACGCCGGCAAGATTACAGTCTGGTATGACTTGTGCAGGTAAGACAGGTACAACCTCTGAAAACTATGATCTTTGGTTTTGCGGTATGACACCATATTATACCGCGTCTATCTGGATGGGTTATGACAGTAACGTTGATATGGGTGGACAGAATACACATAAATATATGTGGCGCGATATCATGGATCAGATTGTAGAGTTAGAAGGACAGGATACATCGGCAGACTTTGAGCGACCTGAGGGTATCACGACGATCAGCGTCTGCGAGATCACCGGATTGCTTCCGGGTGAAGGCTGCCCAACTTCTTCGGATTATTATGCACAGGCAGATATCCCATCACAGAGATGTAGTGGACACGAGGCACTTGAGTTCTGTACAGAATCACATAAACTTGCAAACAGTGGATGTCCGGAGACTGTTTCATTTACAGTCGAGATTGATGAAAACGGAAATAAGAAGCTGGTAGGCTCCAATGGAGAATCTACTGATGGATACACATATACTGATGAGGTGTGTGATATTCATACACCGTTAGAGGAGGGTGAGATTGAACTTGCTTCTTCAGCAGGTGAAGGAGGAACGATTTCACCGACGGTTCGAGTTGCGAAGGGTGCCAATGTAACCTTCTATATCACACCGCACAATGGATACCGGATCAAGGATGTCATTGTAAATGGACAGAGTCAGGGCGCTGTTTCAAGCTTTACATTTAACGATGTACAGGCAAACGGAACGATCAGTGTTACCTTTGAGAAGACTGGAGGTACCGATCCGGCACCAACGCCGACAACACAGCCGCCGGCACCGACGACGCAACAACCGCCGACAACACAGGCGCCAACAACGCAGCAACCAACAACACAGCAACCGGAGCCGACGACACAGGCACCGGAGCCGCAAACGTAATATAAATCAAAGAAGTATCTGAGAACAGTTGTTTATGACTGCAATCAGATACTTCTTTTTGTTTTTGTTATAAATAAAGCTTCAATTCTTTGGCATCTTTGGAGAGAAGATGAGAGATGCAAAGTAAGAGAAGATCAAAGCGGCGGAGGTTCCGACGGCTGCCATTTTGAAACCACCGCGGAACAGTCCGAGAAAGCCATCTTCGTTTACTGCATCCTTGATTCCTTTCCACAGGTTGTAGCCGAATCCGGTCAGGGGAACGAAAGCACCCGCTCCGGCAAATTTCATGAAAGGCTCATAGATGCCAACTGCCCCTAAGATTACCCCCGTGCAGACTAAGATCACCATCACCCGTCCGGGCATAAGCTTGGTTGTATCCATCAGAATCTGTGACAGTACACAGATGATTCCACCGATGACAAAAGCAAGAATATAGTCCATATATACATCCTCCAATCTAAGATATAATGAAGCACGCGGATGCGTGTATTATTCGATGTGTTCGATGACAACGGCGTGCGCGACGCCGGGGATCGTCTGTCCCTCGTTGAAGCTGACTGTAGAAAGCAATGCTCCGGTAGGGACGAATAACACGCGTTTCCATTCGTTTGATTCTAATTGATGCAGAATATAGCCGGCAAGTGTGACAGCTGCACAGCCGCAGCCACTGCCGCCACTGTGGGTATCCTGTTCCTCGTTGTCGAAGATACAGACGCCGCAGTCCATATGCTGTTTCTCAATGTCGTAGTCGTTATCCCGTAACAGTTTTATCAGAATTTCACTGCCGACTTTTCCAAGATCGCCAGTGATGATTTTATCAAAATGCGATGGCTTGACGGCGAGATCTTCGAGACATTGGTAGATGACATCTGCTGCGGCAGGTGCCATACAGGCGCCCATGTTCATGTTGTCCCGTACGCCGTAATCAACGATTTTTCCGGTTGTCACAGAAGTGATGCGAGGGTATTCTTTCATCGGCTGATCTGGACTGGTTGCAGATACAAGGAATGCGCCGCTTCCAGTGACTGTCCAGGTAGAAGAGAGTGGGCGCTGGTTGCCGTATTCCAGTGGAAACCGGAACTGTTTTTCTGCACCACCGAAGTGACTGCTTGTCACGGCAATGACATGCGAGGCATAGCCTGCATTGACAGTCATAGCTGCAAGTGACAATGCTTCGCCACAGGTGGAGCAGGCACCATACAGACCGAAGATAGGTATCTGAAAATCTTTCAGACCGAATGTAGAACCGATCAACTGTCCAAGCAGATCGCCACCGAAGATATAGCGGATATTCTCCTTGGCGATGCCGGATTTCGTGATGGCAGTCTGTACTGCGCGGCGCACCATTTCGGATTCGCCTTCTTCCCACGAGTCCATGCCGAAGGCAGGATCTGGCTCAATCTGGTCGAAATAGGAGGCGAGAGGTCCCTGCCCTTCCATGTCACCGACGATTGAGGCGCGGCTTAAAATTGCTGGTGGACAGGCAAAGCGTATGGTCTGTTTTCCGACAGCCTGATTTGTTTTTTCTTGTTCATTCTGATTCATAATAACTCCTTTCTGGATAATCTGTTATTACAGTAGTTTGAAAATCCAATAGATGAAACCGGCGACAAAGCTTACTACGACACCGAATAAGATAACAGGTCCGGCAATCGTGAACACTTTGACACCTTTTCCGAACACTTCACCCTCTTTTTTGTATTCAATCGTTGGGGCGGCAACGGAATTCGCAAATCCGGTAATCGGAACCAGAGCACCGGCACCACCATATTTCGCGAGTGGTTTGTAGAGGTTTAACCCCGTAAGCAGGACGGAGAGAAATACAAGCAGGATCGAACAGACGCTCATTGCATCTGCCTCCTCATAATGAAACTGCGTCGTACATACGTTGAAGATCACCTGCCCAAGCAGACAGATACAGCCGCCAACGAGAAAGGCGTGCAGGCAGTTTTTGAAACAACTGTGCTTCGGCGTGATCGCTTCGACGTAACGATTATATTCCTGGTCGTTTTGCTTTACTTTCATAGAGATAACTCCTTTCGCTATAATTTAAGAAGGGAAAAACAGAATCTGCCAGGCGCAGCCGAGTGCTTTTCCGATGGCAGCCGCGGCAATCACATAAGGGAGCCATGTCCGCACGCCCAAACGGCGGGATAGAATTGGCATGACCTGTAAGGTTTCTGCTAAAGCACCGGCGAGACACCCGATAAAAATGCCGCCAAACAGATTGAAGATGCTGAATCCTGCCAGCCCGATCGGAATCCGGAGTCCGAACAGATACGCAGCATTTCCAATTGTGACACCGGCGATGATTAAAGCTTCGATCCGGTGGACACCTTTGCCGGATTTCATCTGCTCTGCCAGCTTATCGAAGATACCAAGCATCGTGATAAATGCGACAAAACCAGCGGAAACAGCACTTCCGGCACAGATACAAAAGAAACAGTAAGCAATCGTTTTAATCAACATCGAGACTCGTTCCCTCCCGTGCGCTGTCTACAACGATTGCATCGTTGACATCCCGCTCATATAATCGCATCTGTACCTGCAGCGGTGTCGGATCATCGGCTTTCTTGTGGTTCAGACCGTGATTGAAGAAGAGCAGCATACCGAAGAACAGCCCGACACAGTAAAACAGGATGCCAAATCGATATCCGGCAGTGGTTGCGCTTGCCTGCGTTCCAGTAAACATCTGATACAGATCCTGCAGCAGATCAATGGCACCGACGTCCCCGTTGTAGGACATGATCGAATAGGCGGTTCCGAAAAAGGCGAGCAGCATCAGAAATGCGGCTTTTATTTTTCCGGTTCGTTTGTGTCCGTCGCTTAAGTTCCGATAGTAGACGACGCATTCCTGGCTGCCAATATTCTGGACAGTCACGGATTTATCGTATTTCAGAATTTCTCCAATGATTGCAAGGGCATTGACGACTAATTGCCCCTGCTCGTTGTCATGAAATGTAAACAGCTTGATTTTTTTCACGTCGTGCATGATATCCGGCTGGCTGCAAAAGACGGAAGCAATATCTTCAATGTGTACCTGCTTGGACGCAACCATCGTGCTTGCATCGAGGGAAAGATATACAGTTGTTTCTGCGTGCTCTGTTTGATTCATAATACATTCCCTTCCATTTTCTGATTGATTTGATATATATGGATAGTATGAGAATTTTTTGCAGGGATATCCTGTTAAATTCTAGCAAGAACATTTCTTTTTTTGTCGACTTATGGTAAAATAAAAAATAATTATGGTTTGAAAAAGGATTCAGGAAGGAATACAAATCAGAATATGGAATTAGATCAGATACGAAAACAGATCAACGCGGTGGATGATGCGATGCATCGCTATTTTACGGATCGCCTGCGCTGCTCGGAAGATGTGGCAGAAGCGAAGCTTCAAACGCAGGACAGCGTATACAAACCAGAGCGCGAAAAGCAGGTGTACGCACGTTTCCCCGGTGATGCAGATGAGGAAAAACTGTACCGTCTGTATGTGCGGAAGGTTATGCAATTATCGCGGTATCATCAGTATGGAATCTTCCTTGGAAAAGGAAATGTGGATGCGGAATTTGAGACGCAGTATAGATCAGTTCAGGCAGCGATAAACGAAAGAGACACCACAGATGCATCTGTGAAGATCGAGCTGACACCCGATCCACAGGCGGAACAGGGGATGTCTATACAGGATATGCTTTCCGTACTTGGCGACTTCGGAACCGAAGTGACTGCATTGCAGTACGAAGGCAGTAAAGTAAGTGTAACCGTGCGTGTTTCCGGTACGGATGCACTCGAATCACAACGAAGGTTATTCTACATGTTATACAAGGAAAGTGTGACGTATAAGATGTATGTATTATAAATACACAGGAGGATTATTATGCTCATAGTTGATGGTCACGTCGTCGATCCTGCAACCGGGTTGCACGAGATCGCAGACGTATTGATTGAACAGGATTGTATAAAGAAGATTTACGTGCGAAGCCGCGGCGAGCAGGCAGATTACAACGAAGCCCAGGAAAATGGACATCTTGTGATCGATGCAAAGGGTAAATATGTAATGCCGGGGTTTATTGATCTGCATGTACATTTTCGTGATCCGGGACTGACATACAAGGAAGACATCATTACCGGTTCGCGTGCAGCAGCCGCGGGTGGTGTGACGACAGTCTGTGCGATGCCAAACACAAAACCGGTTGTCGATAACGTGGAAGTATTGCAGGATATTTTGCAACGTGCGGAGCATGCATATGTGCATGTGAAGCAGCTTTCCTCTATTACGAAAGGGATGGAAGGAAAAGAGCTTGTCGATATGGAAGCGATGTTAAAGGCAGGCGCTGTTGCATTTTCCGAAGATGGAAAAAGTGTTATGGATATCCGTGTCTACCGCGAGGCGATGAAGAAAGCAGCCGAGCTTGGTGCAGTGATCATGGCGCACTGCGAGGACAAGGATCTCGTTGGAAAAGGCGTGTTAAATGAGGGCGTTGCATCCGAGAAGTTCGGTGTGCCGGGTATTCCGAATTCCGTGGAGGATGTCATTACCGCGCGTGATATTTTTCTTGCACATGAGACAGGGGCGAAGCTTCATATCTGCCATTGTTCCACAATTGGAACGGTCGAGCTTATGCGAATGGCGAAGCGGCTTGGTGCGCATGTCACAGCCGAAGTTTGTCCGCATCATTTCACATTGACGGATGCAGATATCAAGGAAGCCAACAGCAACTACAAGATGAATCCGCCACTCCGGACAGAGAAGGATGTAAAGGCACTGGTGGAAGGGCTGGTAGACGGAACGATGCCTGCAATCTCTACCGATCATGCACCACATTCCGCAGAAGAGAAGGCTCAGTTCTTTGATAAGGCACCATTTGGAATCGTCGGATTAGAGACGTCTGCTGCACTTACGTATACGGCACTTGTAGCACCGGGCCTTATGGATATCATGGATATGGCGACGAAGATGAGCTACAATCCTGCGAAGATCATCGGCATCGATGACAAGTACGGAAGACTGACACCGGGAGCGAAGGCGGACATCGTAATCTTCGATCCGGAAGAAACATGGGTCGTTGATCCGATCAAGTTTGAATCGAAGGGACACAATACCCCATATACCGGACAGACATTAGTTGGAAAGGTTCTGACAACCATCGTAGATGGTGAGCTCCGCTACAATGGGGCAATTATAGAAGATCAGTAGGAGGCCGTTGAGCGGATGCGAGTGGCATTACCATAATAGGAGGACAAATAAATGATTAATGAATTAGTAGCACAGATTGAGAAGAAGGACGCACCGATTGTAGTTGGATTAGATCCGATGCTTTCCTATGTACCGGAGTATATCCAGAAGAAAGCATTTTCTGAGTATGGAGAGACCTTAAAAGGTGCAGCCGAGGCAATCTGGGAATACAATAAAGGAATTATCGATGCAACTTACGATCTGATTCCGGCAGTGAAACCGCAGATCGCAATGTATGAGCAGTTTGGAATCGAGGGACTCATTGCATTCCACAAGACCTGTGCATATGCAAAGGAGAAGGGACTTGTAATCATCGGCGACATCAAGCGTGGTGACATCGGATCTACATCAACGGCATATGCAGTCGGACATCTTGGCAAGGTGCAGGTAGGAAGCAAAGAATATGCTGGATTCGATGAGGATTTCGTGACAGTCAATCCATATCTTGGAACCGATGGTGTGAAGCCATTTGTGGATGTATGCAAGCAGTACAATAAGGGTATCTTCGTACTTGTGAAGACATCCAATCCATCTTCCGGCGAGTTTCAGGATCAGCTTATTAATGGCCGTCCATTGTATGAACTTGTCGCTGAGAAGGTCGTTGAGTGGGGTGAAGCCTGCATGGGCGATACATATAGCAATGTCGGATGTGTGGTTGGTGCGACATATCCGGAGATGGGTAAGATACTCCGGAAGCTGATGCCGAAGACATACATCCTTGTACCGGGCTACGGTGCGCAGGGCGGCAAGGCAGAAGATCTCGTACATTACTTCAATCCGGATGGACTTGGTGCGATCGTCAACTCTTCCCGTGGCATCATCGCTGCTTACAAGCAGGACAAATACGCATCCTTCGGCGAGACCGGATATGCGGAGGCGAGCCGGCAGGCAGTCAAGGACATGATTGCAGATATCAATGGAGCACGTGCAAACCGCTAATAAATAAGGCAGCAGATTTATCGATACATTTTAGTAGATGTGTATAAATGTAATTGTGAAACAGATTCATAATGTAGATGGCTGTAGATGGCATGTGTTTCCATACACATTTATGCACGATATCATATGTTTGGAACTTAGAAGTTCTTGATGTTCTGCTTGTGGTCAGCAATGTTTGAACACGATGTTCAAACAAGCCGCCACTGAGCCAAGGATGGCGAATTGGCGGCGGTTGCGTCAGGTAAAAATGAGTAGTGCAGAACATCTAGTACTTCTTAGTTCCAATACATGATATGGGCATGAAGTGTATGGAAATACATGCCACGGCAAAACATAGATTTGTTTCACAATTACAAAGATAAGAGGAGTCGAAAATGGGAAAGATAAAGATGGAGGCGAAGATCATCCGTCAGGACGAGATCGCCACAGACATATATTCAATGGTGATAGATGCACCGGAGATTGCCAGCCAGGCAGTACCGGGACAGTTTATCGACGTGTATTCTGCAGATGGAAGCAAGCTGCTTCCACGTCCGATCAGTTTGTGTGAGATTGACCGTGCAGCAGGTACACTCCGGATCGTATATCGTATTGCAGGAAAGGGCACAAAGGAATTCTCGATGCTCACTTCCGATCATACAATCACGATACTCGGACCACTCGGAAACGGATTTACGAAGAAGGATAAGAAGGCAATCCTGATCGGCGGCGGAATCGGTATTCCACCGATGCTGCAGCTTGCGAAGGAGCTTACCTGCGAGAAGTCGATCGTGCTTGGATTCCGTGATGAGGAATTCTTATCCGAGGAATTTGAACCATATGGAACCGTATACAAATCCAGCGACAACGGCGCAATCGGTGTCAAAGGAACGGTTATGGATGCAATTCGCGAGTACGGCATCGAGGGCACAGAGATTTATGCCTGCGGACCAACACCGATGCTTCGTGCGATTCAGAGCTATGCACTGGAACATGGCATCGAAGCACAGTTATCCTTAGAAGAGCGTATGGCATGCGGTGTGGGTGCCTGCCTTGCCTGCGTATGCAAGTCGAAGGAGATTGACGACCATTCACAGGTGAAGAATAAGCGTGTATGCAAGGATGGCCCTGTATTTTATGCTGAGGAGGTGGAGCTGTAATGAATACAAAGGTAAGTATTGCAGGTGTGGAGCTTAAGAATCCAATCACCGTTGCATCCGGTACATTTGGCTCCGGTATGGAATACGATGAGTTCGTAGATTTGAATCTCCTTGGAGCCGTGACGACAAAGGGCGTGGCGAATGTTCCGTGGCCGGGCAACCCGACACCACGTGTGGCAGAGACCTATGGCGGTATGATGAATGCAATCGGATTGCAGAATCCGGGAATCGATACATTTGTGAAGCGGGATATCCCATTCTTAAAGGAGAAGGATACGAAGATTATTGTCAATGTGTGTGGCAAGAGTACCGAAGATTATCTGGACGTTGTGGAACGGCTTGGTGATGAGCCGGTTGACCTTCTGGAGATTAATGTATCGTGCCCGAACGTGAAAGAGGGTGGTATCGCATTTGGACAGGATCCAAAAGCACTGTATGATATCACGAAGGCAATCAAGGCGAAGGCAAAGCAGCCAATCATCATGAAGCTTTCTCCGAATGTCACAGATATTACGGAGATGGCGAAGGCAGCCGAGGCAGCCGGAAGTGATGCACTTTCTCTGATCAATACATTGACCGGTATGAAGATCGATGTGAAACGCCGGACATTTGCAGTTGCAAACAAGACGGCTGGTGTATCCGGCCCGGCAATCCATCCGATCGCAGTGCGTATGGTATATCAGGTGGCAAATGCTGTGAAACTGCCAATCATCGGTATGGGCGGCGTAATGAATACAGAGGATGCACTGGAGATGATCATGGCTGGTGCGACCGCAGTTGCTGTTGGAACGGCAAATTTCCACAATCCATATGCAACCGTTGAGATTATAAAAGGAATTGAGGAATATATGCAGACAAACGGGGTAGATGATATCAACACCCTGATTGGCTGTGTAAAATAAATGATTATGAGTTTGTTCAAGAAACGAAGATATTATTTTACAGATTCATCGTTTGCGAGCGATACGATCATCGCAGACTGCATGGGTGGAATCGCACTGATCATTGAAGTTGTCAGTGTGATTGTATCCATTGCGACGGCAGGGCATGTGCCGGAGGTATTCGGGTTATTGTATATCATCGCCATGCTGCTGTCGATCGTCGGGGAGATCTTTGCGCGCATGGGTTTACAGTCCCAGAAGGGCGGCGTGCGTGGCAAGCGGATTTCCATCTGGTTAAACATCGTATCCTTTGTTGTTCCGATCATAATCATTTTATTAGGCAGATTTTAAGTCTTCGGACGAGGTAGGAGGAAACTATGAACGATGCAGATTTGCAGGAGCGTATGCAGCTTGCGATAGAACGAATCAGTGAAATAAAGGAAGAGGATCAGACAATCTGGGATACACTTGCGAAGATGGATGCCGGTGCGAAGAATCTCAAAACATATTTTGACAGTGTGGCAGAATTTATTTTGTATGTGTATGACGTGTACGAGATCGTGTCACAGCCGGGTAAGATTGACCTTCCACTTTCAAAGTTACAGGAGATCAACCACAATTTATATGCAGACATTTTGCCGGAGCATTATGACGCAAGCTTTGCAAACCCGGATTATGCCGTGGAAAAACTTGGTGAATATGGCAAATATTTATGCATGTTATACGCGGAAATCCGTGCTATGATTGCGTATGCATATGAGGATGAGATGCAGGCGATGATTTCCCTGATGGAGCTTTTCTTAGAGGTGTATGGATTCTTTACCGCATCCGAAGGAGAGAAGCTTCCAGACGAGAAGGAGATCAAGGAAGCTATCTATTACTATATGTATGATTATGCGGATGTGCTTGTTGCAAGAAGAATCCGGGAGACGGTTACATGCGTGAATCCTTTCGCGTATGATATCATCATGCAGAGTGACCTTATGACACCGGATTATCTGTATGCGTACGGCGAATATATCGGTGAAAATGAGCTTCGGATGGCGCAGTATCTGGCGAAGCTTCCGGAGGAGAAGATCGAAAGTCTGGCACGCACGTATGTGCAGGGCTTTATCAAGGGCTTTGAGACGATGCGGATCGATATCAGCCCGAAGAAGTCTGTGAATATCCGCTATGCGATCGGACAGGAGCGCATGGTGAAAGCAGCAATCCAGATGTTTGAGAAAGAAGGTCTGGCATCAATACTGTTCCGGTATCCGGTCAGCCGTATGAACCGGAAGGCAACGATCCGTACCGGATATGCTGCGACACCGGCGAACAAGCAGTATGAGTATGACCATGCGGGCGATGATGCAGTGTTCTTCGACCGCGCGTTCATGGAGCGGAAGCTCGAAGTTATGGAGCAGACCTATGAGCAGGAGAAAGAAGCTGCGCTTGTCTATGCAGGTCCGGCGGTCATTGAGGTGTTCGGCGAAGATCCGTTCAGCCCGCAGACGAAGCCGACAGTCTGGAAATTATCCGATAAGCAGCAGAAGATGTCTGTGGAATATGCGTCGAAGGCGGCGGAGATCATAAATCATTACATTCCACATGACCAGTACAGCTTCACGATTATCGCATATCCAATCCCGGAGATCGGTGAGAATTTCGAGGAGATCTTCGATGCAGTTGTGAAAGTGAATACGCTCGATAATGAGAAATACAAATCCATCCAGCAGACGATGATTGATTGTCTCGATGATGCAGAATATGTACAGGTACTTGGCAAGGGTGGCAACCAGACGGACATGAAGGTGATGCTGCACAAGATCGACCGCAAGACACAGACGAACTTCGAGAATTGTCTGGCAGATGTGAATATCCCGCTTGGTGAAGTATTTACTTCCCCGGTACTCAACGGTACGAAGGGAACGCTGCATGTGAGCCAGGTGTATTTGAACGAACTCAAATACACAGACTTGAAGCTTACCTTCGAGGATGGAAAGGTTGCCGATTATACCTGTAAGAACTTCGAGGATGAGGCAGAGAACAAGCGGTTTATCAAGGAGAATCTGCTATTCCACCATGAGACACTTCCAATCGGTGAATTCGCGATTGGTACGAACACGACGGCATATGCGATGGCAAGAAAATATGACATCTTATACAAGCTCCCAATTCTGATCGTAGAGAAGATGGGACCGCATTTTGCAGTCGGTGATACATGTTACAGCTACAGCGAAGACAGTCGTCTGTACAACCCCGATGGCAGAGAGATCGTAGCGAAGGAAAATGAGTGCTCCGCACTGCGCAATTCAGAGGACAAAGAGGCGCGGGCAGGTGCATATTTTAACTGCCATACCGATATCACGATCCCATATGAGGAGATTGGCGGAATCTATGCCGTGAAGCCGGATGGCACAAAGACGGCAATCATTGAGGATGGAAGATTTGTGCTTCCGGGTACAGAAGCACTGAATGAAGCACTGAAGTAAGCGTGCTAAGAGAAAGATTTCTGCGGAAGCCGGTTGCTGACTTCTGATAGAATATAAAAATTATAAAATGAAAGACACAGGAAGGAAGAAAAAATGGGTACGAAAAAGATCGGTGATCTGATTACAGATAACATGGGGGTATACGAAGGAAAAACAAAGCTTTCGTTCGGAAAGCTGGTATTGCTCGGTATGCTTGCAGGTGCATTCATTGCGATTGGTGCATCAAGCAGCAGCGCGGCAGTTTACGGAATCAGTAATACAGGACTTGCGAAGTCGTTAGCAGGTGCAATCTTCCCGGTGGGATTGATGTTCGTTGTATTGATCGGCGCAGAACTGTTCACGGGCGACTGCCTGATGTCATTTGCTGTATTTGATAAGCGGATCAGGCTTCTCGATATGATTCGTGTATTGGTAGTTGTATTTATCACGAATCTGATCGGCGCGTGTATCGTGGTTGTGCTGGTGAACCGTTGCGGACAGCTTGACTATGGAAACGGCGCACTTGCAGCAGCGACGATCAAGACGGCTTATAATAAGATGAATTTAAGTTTCATGAAGGCATTTACATCTGGAATCATGTGTAACATCCTTGTATGTCTGGCAGTGCTTCTGGCAGGTGTATGTCAGGATGCGATTGGAAAGATCTTCGCATGTTTCTTCCCAATTTGGGCGTTTGTTATTGCAGGCTATGAGCACTGCGTGGCAAATATGTATTACATTCCTGCCGGACTTCTTGCAAAGCACGGTGAGGCATACTACAATGCGGCAATCATGGCAGGCATGACACCGGATCAGCTTGATTCGATGACAGTTGGTAAGTTCTTCCTGAACAACCTCCTTCCGGTAACACTTGGAAATATCGTGGGTGGAGTCGTATTTGTAGCGTTACCGCTGTACCTGATTTACAGAAATAAAAACAAGGCAGAAGCATAGAACTTTTGCAGAAAGGACGTGAAATATGGCAAAACGTGTAATATGGATCGTACTTGACAGTGCAGGAATCGGAGAGGAACCGGATGCAGATAAGTTCGGCGATGTTGGCTCCGATACATTTGGACATATTTTAGAGACATATCCAGATGCAAAATTTGACAATCTGACGAAGCTTGGACTTCGTGCGATTGAGAACACATCGTTTTACGATGCAGCAACAAAGCAGGATGTGATCGGCGTGTATGGAAAGGCACAGGAGTTATCCAACGGCAAGGATACGACAACCGGACACTGGGAGATGATTGGGATTCATACAAAACATGCATTCCCGACGTATCCAAATGGATTCCCACAGGAGATTATCGATGCATTTATCGAGCAGACTGGTTGTGGAGCCATCTACGGAAACAAAGTTGCATCCGGCATTCCGATCATTGCGGAATACGGCGAGGAACACATGAAGACAGGCTATCCGATCGTCTATACGTCGGCAGATTCGGTATTCCAGATCGCAGCGTCCGAGGAGAAGGTCGGACTTCCAAGATTGTATGAGATGTGTGAGATTGCAAGAAAGATTCTGGTTGGTGAGCATGGCGTCGGACGTGTGATCGCAAGACCATTTGTACGAAAAGGCGATGGGTTCGAGCGTACGAGCAACCGGCGTGACTATGCGTTAGAACCATCGGAACACAATGTGCTGGTGCATCTGGCAGATGCGGGCGTGCGGGTATGCGGAGTCGGTAAGATCAGTGATATCTTCCATGGCAGTGGCATCTGTGCGTCGGTGCATACGACCGGAAATACCGATGGCATGCAGAAGACGATTGACTATATGCAGACAGAACCGGAGGGACTGATCTTCACGAATCTGGTTGATTTTGATATGAAATACGGACATCGAAGAGATACGCTTGGCTATAAGAATGCGCTCGAAGAATTCGATGCATGGCTGCCGAAACTGTATGCGCAGATGACGGACGAGGATATTTTGATCGTGGATGCGGATCACGGCTGTGATCCAACCTTTAAGGGAACCGATCACACACGGGAATATATTCCGATTCTGATGTATGGAAAGGGATTGAAGCAGGGAACGGATCTTGGCACAAGACCGACTTTTGCGGATATTGGAAAGACCGTGGAGGAGTACCTGCTTGGAAGCTGTGTGGATGATGAAAAGGCAATTGGGAAGAGTTTCCTGCAGGATATTATGTAGCATGATATGACAATCGCTAGGATGTATTTACGACACAGGGGGTGACGTAAGATGTATCGAATGTACGATATGATCATGAAGAAGCGGAACGGCGCAGAGCATACTGCAGATGAGATCCGTTTTATCGTGGAAGGGTTTACGAAGGGAGAAATCCCGGATTATCAGATGAGTGCGTGGCTGATGTGTGTCTACTACAAAGGCATGACGCACGATGAGACCTGCGCACTGACACATGCGATGGCGGAAAGCGGCGACCAGCTCAGTCTTGCAGCCATCCACGGTGTGAAGGTCGATAAGCACAGTACCGGAGGTGTCGGGGATAAGACGACATTTATCGTGGCGCCGATCCTCGCAAGTCTGGGGGTACCGGTTGCGAAGATGAGCGGCAGAGGACTTGGACACACGGGCGGTACGATTGATAAGTTAGAGGCGATTCCGGGTTTCTGTGTGAGTATCCCGGAGACAGAATTTATTGAACACGTCAATTCGATGAAGTTGGCGCTTGTCGGACAGACCGGAGATCTGGCACCGGCAGATAAGAAGATCTATGCGCTGCGCGATGTGACGGCGACAGTCGACAGTCTGCCGCTCATTGCATCTTCGATTATGAGCAAGAAGCTTGCGGCAGGTGCGGATGCAATCGTGCTGGATGTGAAATGTGGCAGCGGCGCATTTATGAAGAACGAAACAGATGCAAAGGCGTTGGCACAGATCATGGTTGATATCGGCAAATCTGCTGGCAGAACGTGTTATGGTGTGATTACGGATATGAACGAACCGCTCGGCTGCAAGGTCGGCAATGCGCTCGAAGTGATCGAGGCGGTGCAGGTGTTGGCGATGAAGGATGTGAAGCCATATCTGGAACCCAATTTATCATTGGTTGAAGATAATAACACTTCTACCCGCGAAGGCTACGACAGGCATGGCATTTACCGCCTGCTTACCGTGTCGCTCACACTGGCGGCATATATGTATATGGCGGCAGGTAAATCCGATGATTTTGAAGCTGCGAAGGCACAGTGTGAAAAAGCAATCGAGAGCGGTGCGGCACTTGCCAAGTTCAAAGAGTTCGTGGAAGCACAGGGTGGCGATGACAGTTACATCGACGATGTGAACAAATTCCGGCTCGCGGCAAACTGTGTGCCGATCGTCTGTGAAGAGGATGGATATCTGGCAGCCTGCAACACAAGCGAGGTTGGCATGGTGAACCTCATCTTAGGCGGCGGACGTGCGACGAAGGACAGCGCAATCAACTTAGGTGTCGGGCTCGATATCCGAAAGCATCTGGGCGATGTGGTGCAAAAAGGCGACGTGCTTGCATATATGTATATCGATGATATGGGTGTATTCGAAGAAGCAAAGAAACGGTTGCTTGGGGCATATACGGTTGAGCAGAGACAAATAAAACCAGAGAAACTTGTGAAAGATATAGTGGTGTAGGGAAAATTACAGGAGGGGCGAATGAAAAAACGTAGAGGGAAGAGACTTGTTGCATATATCATTGCATTTGCAATGATATTCGGTATGGGTATGACGGAACTGTCGCCGATCGCAGAGGCGGCACAGTACACAATACTGGAGACAGATGTAAGTGCGCCATCGACAGGATGTACGATGTTCGGGGTGTATGGAACGTATTATGTAGATGCACAAAATGCATTGAACCGGATTAATGAAATAAGAAAAGAAGCATGCGAGGCAGGAAATGTACCAGATCCGAGAAATCCAAACCGGATGCTTACGGTATCCGATTATGTACCAATCAAATGGTCGACCGATCTGGAGCGGATTGCGAGAATCCGTGCAGTGGAAGGCGGATTGTGTTTCGGATTTATGGCAAGCGGACATAGTCGCCTGAATGGGAAAGGCTTGAGTACTGTAAAATACAATGGTGTATCAACATATGCTGAAGTGTTAGCGTATAATTGGAATAAGGGAAATCTGGTATCGGGGATTAACCAGTGGTATGACGAGAAATCTGACTGGGTAAAGCAGACATCAGATGCCGTAACCGGTCACTATACAAGCATGATTGATCCAAGGAATACCTATGTTGGACTAGGGGATTTTTATACAACGGCCTCTGGTTATCCGAATACGTTAGCGGGTGAGTTTAACAGCTCTTCCCAGAACTTAAGTCAGTCTGCCTTACCCGGATATACAGATATTATGCAGAAAGTCGAAGTAAAAGACGCATATATCAACAAGTATTATCTTAAGGGAGAAGCAACACAGTATTTGGGAGAGAACCAGACACTCACACCGATGGTTCATCTGGTAAATGGATCAAAGAATCTTAATCTCTGGGTGATTGATACTGTTACATACACATCCTCTGATACAACAGTAGCAAGCGTGACAGTGGATGGAGTAGTTACTGCAAAGAAAGCCGGAACTACAACGATTACTTGCAAAAAAGGAAGTAACGCACTGTGTACCTTTAATCTTACTGTGAGCTGCAATCATAATAAAGTATTGCAGTCAACGGTTCAACCAACGTGTCAGACAACCGGAGAGAACATATATAAGTGTTCAAAATGCGGGATGACGATAAAAGAATCAATAGAAAAAGCACCGCATTCCTACGTCTATGGTACGGCTGACAGCACAGGCAAGGCAACCGGTGTCTGCTCTTTCTGTAACGCGACAATTACGATTGTACCGCCGACGTCGATGTCATTATACTGGAGGAATAGTGAATCATCGGATTCTTACTATTATTCTTATGTTTCGACGGAAAATCCGATTGGCTCCAATATTTTATGCTGGGTTTATGATATTAATGGAGATAGTGGATATCAGGATGTTATGTTTGAAAGCTCAGATAATTCTGTGATTGAAGCACCGACTACAAGTGTTTCATCCGGCACCGTTAAGTTTAAAGTGAAAAAAGCAGGAATTGTTACGATTTCTGTATACCCAAAATACAACCCGGCTATAAAAAAATCTTACACAATTCGCACCGGAGCAGATGGATCAGTAGATATCAGTAATGCGGTAGTGACACTGGCGAAGACGTCTATATCATGTGGAACAAGTACATCTGCGGTTGCTCCAACAGTAACTTATAATGGCATTAAGTTGACAAGCGGAACGGATTATACCGTGAGTCATTCGACGAGTGGAACGACAGGTACATGCAAGATTACGGGTAAAGGTATCTTTTCAAAATCAGTTGAGAAAACATACACCATTACACATACATATGTCAATGATCCGACAGTAACAGGAGCATTAAAAAGCAATGCAACGTGTACTAAGAAAGCAACATATTACAAGAGCTGTTCCAAGTGTAAAAAGCTAAGTACAGAGACTTTTGAATCTGGCAGTCTGGCAGCACATTCTTATACGGTACAGCATGTAGATACAGCGCATCTCGCGAGTGCAGCAACCTGTGAAAAGCCGGCAGCGTATTATTATAGCTGTGCGGGATGTGGACAGAAGGGAACAACAATATTTTATGATGGAGACAAACTAAACCATCAGTATACACAGAAAGTCCAGACGGAAGCTGCGTTAAAGGAACCGGCAAACTGCGTATCGCCGGCAATTTATTATTATAGTTGTGTGAGATGTGGAGCAGTAGATAAGTCTGCAAATGCAAAAACGTATACATATGGTACGGCAGGGGATCATTCTTATACTAAAAAGATAATATCCGATACATATCTTGCAAGTGCAGCGAATTGTTCATCATCAGCCAGATATTACTATGCATGTAGTGGATGTAATGAGAAGGGAGATGTGCAATATTCGTATGGAACAGCATTGGGGCATGCGTATTCTGTAAAGCATATATCTGATGCTTACATGGCAAGTGCAGCAACATGTACGTCACCGGCAACATATTATTACGAGTGCAGTCGGTGCGGAAAAACAGGTACAGATGTGTTTACGTATGGTGATAAATTGCCGCATCAATTTACGGCGAAGATAGTAAGCAATACAACGAAAAAGTCGGATGCAACCTATGATTCGCCAGCTGTGTACTATTATAGCTGTTCACAGTGTGGCGCGGTAAGTGGAAGCAGTACATTTACATATGGAACTACAGTACCAAGACCAACGGTAATTCCACAAGTAGATGTCAGCTACAAGACGCATATCCAGACATATGGTGATTCCCAACCGGCAATGTCAAATGGCTGGATGGCAGGTACAAGTGGTGAAGCAAAACGATTGGAAAATATATGGGTGCGTGTATCCGGAAATGCGAATCTTGGTGTACAGTACACTACACATTGCCAGACGTATGGATGGCTGCCGTGGTCTGCAAATGGCGAGAAAAACGGAACGAGCGGTGAGGCAAAACGTTTAGAAGCAATCAAAATCCGTCTGACCGGAGCAGATAAAGATAACTATGATATTTATTATCGTGTACATGCACAGTCATTCGGCTGGCTTGCATGGGCAAAAAATGGGGAACCATCCGGAACAGCAGGGTATGGAAAGCGGTTGGAAGGAATTCAGATTGTTGTAGTGAAGAAAGGAGAATCGGCGCCAGGACAATCGTATGCGAATGTGAATCCGTCATCTGTGAATACCCGTGCTTATGTTGCTTTGCAGAATGGTTCGATTCAGATTCCGGGGGATGCGTATAACGCCAATATAATGTATAAGACCCATGTACAATCCTTTGGCTGGCAGACATGGAAAACCAACGGACAGATGTCCGGAACCAGCGGCAAGGCAAAGCGGTTGGAAGGAATCAATATCAAGTTGTCGAACGCATCATATTCAGGTGGTGTAAGGTACACAACGCATGTACAATCTTATGGATGGCAGGGAAATGAAAATGATCCGAATACATGGAGAAAAGATGGAGAAATGTCCGGTACAAGCGGACAGGCAAAACGATTAGAAGCAATCCGGATTTCGCTCTATGGAGAGATGGCAGAACACTATGATATTTATTACCGCGTACATGCACAGTCGTTTGGCTGGCTGTCGTGGGCAAAAAACGGAGAAGCATCCGGAACTGCCGGACTGGCAAAAAGACTGGAAGGTATACAAATCATATTGGTTCCAAAGGGATCTCCGGAACCCGGAAGAACATACGATAACATAACAGCAACAAATACTGTTTCCTTTATCAGGAGATAGTGATACAATACAATATATTTAACATCAAGGAGGCAGAACAAATGAGAGTAGCAGTGATTATGGGTTCCACAAGTGATCTTCCGAAAGTAGAACCGGCAATTAAGATTCTGAAGGACTATGGCGTACAGGTTGATGTGCGTTGCCTGTCAGCACACCGTGCACATGCAGGACTTTCCGCATTTATCGAGGAAGCAAACGGAAACGGCACAGAAGTGTTTATTACAGCCGCAGGTATGGCAGCCGCACTTCCGGGCGTTGTTGCAAGCCAGACGGTTCTTCCGGTTATCGGTGTTCCAATCTCCGGTTCCGTACTCGATGGACAGGACGCACTTTACTCTATCGTGCAGATGCCATCCGGAATTCCGGTTGCAACCGTAGCAATCAATGGTGCAAAGAATGCCGCATATCTCGCATTGCAGATCATCGGTGTACAGCATAAGGAAGTGCAGGAAAAGCTCCTTGCAGAGAGAAAGCAGATGGAAGAAAGCGCCATGAAGGCAAACGAAGAAGTGATTGCAAAATACAACTAAGACAAGTTGCAGAGACAACACCAATTTTTAACAAAATTCCATTTTACTTTACTATCTTTATCAAGTATAATAAAAGCAACGTGGATTTCACGGTATGAAGATGAGAATTATAGGAGGGTTTTATTACAATGGGAATTTTACAGAGATTTAAAGACATTATGGCTTCAAATATCAATGCACTTCTCGATAAGGCAGAAGATCCGGAGAAGATGATTGATCAGACACTCCGCAACCTGACAAAGGATCTGGCAGAAGTGAAGAAGGAAACAGCTGCCGTTATGGCAGATGAGCAGAGATGCAAGCGTGAGCTGGATGAAGTGAATTCTGAGATTACGAAGATGCAGGCATACGCAGAGAAGGCACTTCTTGCCGGAAACGAAGCAGATGCCATGAAGTTCTTAGAGCAGAAGAACCAGCTTACAGCGAAGCAGGCAAGCTTGCAGCAGACCTATGATGTTGCAGCTGCAAATGCGATGAAGATGCGTCAAATGCATGACAAGCTTGTGACAGATATCAACCAGCTTGACTCCCGCCGTGATGCAATCAAGGCGAAGATGAAGGTTGCTAAGACTCAGGATCGTCTGAACAAGATGACGAACAATCTGTCAGATTCAGCAAGCAGCATGGCTGCCTTTGATCGTATGGAAGCAAAGGCGAACGCAATGCTTGATCAGGCAAATGCCATGACCGAATTAAATCAGACAACACAGGAGAGTGGCATCGACAGTTTAGCAGCCAAGTATGATGCAGCTCCAAATGCAGCTGTACAGGATGAGCTGGCAGCGATGAAGGCAAAGTTAGGTTTACAGTAAACCGATGCCGGGATTAAATGACAAACAGTTAGAGGCCTGTTGTACAACCGACGGGCCTTTACTTATTTTAGCTGGTGCTGGCTCTGGAAAAACCAGAGTGATCACGCACCGGATCGCATATCTGATTGATGAGATGTCAGTCAATCCATACAATATACTGGCAATCACATTTACGAACAAGGCTGCGGCAGAGATGCGGGAACGAGTAGACAATCTGGTAGGATTTGGTGCTGAGAGTGTGTGGGTATCAACCTTCCATTCCATGTGTGTGCGGATTCTGCGTAAACATATTGACAAGATTGGTGGAACAAGCAGTTTCACAATCTATGATGCAAGTGAACAGAAGACAGTTGTAAAAGAAGTGCTGAAATATCTGCAATTAGACCCGAAGCTCTATCCGGAGCGGGCGATGCTTTCGGCGATATCGAAGGCGAAGGAAGGGTACATGACACCGGACGATTACGAGAAAGAGCATGCAGCAAGCTTCCGGGACCAGAAGATTGCAGAGGTTTACCGGGAATATCAGAAGCGTCTGCAGAGCAACAATGCGCTTGATTTTGACGATCTGATTTTTAAGACGATCTTCCTTTTTGAGACGAACCCGGATGTGCTTGCCGAATACCAGACTCGGTTTCGGTACATTATGGTGGACGAGTATCAGGATACGAACCATACACAGTTTATCTTGGTGAAGATGCTGGCTGCAAAATACCGGAATCTGTGCGTCGTGGGTGATGACGACCAGAGTATCTATAAATTCCGTGGCGCGAACATCTATAATATCCTGAATTTTGAGGAAGAATACCCGGATGCTAAGGTGGTAAAGCTTGAGCAGAACTATCGTTCCAAGGCGAATATCTTAAATTCTGCGAATGCGGTGATCGCGAATAATGAGGGAAGAAAGGATAAACGTCTCTGGACTGAGCAGGAAGATGGTGAGAAGGTAACATTTACCCGTTACGGTACGGAGTACGAGGAGGCAAACGGTGTTGCGTCCCGGATCAAAACCTTGAAGAATCAGGGGGTATCACTCGATGATATCGCAATCTTGTATCGTACCAATGCGCAGTCCCGTGTGCTTGAGGAAAAACTTCTGTATGAGAATCTCCCATATAAGATCTATGGTGGACAGAACTTCTATGGAAGAAAAGAAATCATGGATCTCGTAAGTTATCTGAAGGTGCTTGCAAACCCGATCGATGATCAGGCAATCAAGCGTATCATCAATGTGCCGAAGCGTGGTATTGGTGCGACGACCGTGGATAAGCTTGATATGTATGCGCAGTCGAATGAGTATAATCTGTATGATGCACTGTTAGATATCGAAGAAGTACCTGGCATGACACGGAATGTGGAGAAAATCCGGAAATTTACAGATATGATGGAAGGATTTAAAGCACGACTGGTACATGGAGAATTCATCAGTGAAGTGTTCGATGCAATCATGGATGAAAGCGGATATCGCGAAGCATTGGAGGCGGAAGCTACGGATGAAGCGCGTACCCGGTTGGATAACTTAGAGGAATTAAAGAATAAGATCGTTACCTATGAAGAGAGTGCAGAGGTGCCAACACTGACTGGACTTCTCGAAGATATCGCGCTGGTGGCAGATACCGAGGAGGAAGACGAGGATGGTGTGCCAACCGCAAAGGTGACGCTGATGACCTTACATAGTGCGAAAGGCTTGGAGTTTCCGTATGTATTTATGACTGGTATGGAAGAACGGTTATTCCCAAGTGGCATGTCGCTGGATTCGGATGATCCGGATGCGCTTGAAGAGGAGCGGAGACTTTGCTATGTCGGAATTACACGTGCGATGGAGAAACTGTATATGACGGCTGCCGGACAACGGATGGTGCATGGTTCGACGAATTTCGAGGAAGTATCGCGGTTCGTCAAGGAGATTCCGAAGCATTATTTGGAATATGAGGAGAAAGCCTTTGGCTATGCTCCAGCAAATATGGATCGGATTCCGTCGAAGAAACCGGCAGAGCAGGTAATTCAGTTAAAGGCATACGGAAAGAACAACCCGTATACACGACCTGCCACAGCTACTGCGAACCCGAGCGCCAATCCGGGATTCGGGAAGGCATTCCCGATGGGAAATACAGCGTCGGCACCGGCAAGCTATGAAGTAGGGGATAAAGTACGCCATATTAAATTTGGAAATGGCGAGGTGATTGATGTGATTCCATCGGGCGGTGACCAGGAAATCGTGGTGAATTTTGACCGTGTCGGAGAAAAACATTTATTTGCATCGCTTGTAAAAATGAAAAAGTTGTAAATGACGGTAGAAATATCGGATAAGCTGTGGTAAAATTATTATATCAGTAGCGATGAAAGGAAGGTAGAAAACTATGAGAAAGTGTTGTGACGAAGTAAAAGTTGTAAAAGAAGACGAGTGCGTAACAGAAGCAAAGAACGCGTTTCTCTCTGTTGCATTGATCGTTGGTATTCTGACAATCATCGTTGGTATCTGTGTAGCAGTTTACAAGTATCTGACACCGGATTACTTAGACGACTTCGATGATTACGATGATGACTTTGATGATAGCTTCTTTGATGATGACGATGCAGAGGCATCCACAGAGGAGAAGAAGGACGAAGAATAAACGTACTTCGGAAGATGGTTACAAAAACCTGTCGCACCAGAATAGGTGTGGCAGGTTTTTTGTGTTTTAATAGTCAAAAAAAGCACAAATTTATAGACGCAATATGTTGAAAACACAAGCACTTTCATGTAAAATATTATGCGATAGTGGGTTACTGTCGATATAAAAATTGAACAGTAATAATTCATAACTTAATTTTACTCTGCACAGAGGGATGTCAGAGTTTATCATAAATGGTTCCAATGCATAAATGCGAGGATGCATTAGGAAAAAAGAAAATGGAGGATGGAGTTTATGAACAAACAAAAAAACAAGAAAAAAGTGATTGCATTTCTGCTTTCTATGTTGATGTTAATTTCATTATTCCAGAACATCAGCTATACACCGATTGCGGAAGGCGGGGAGACAGAGAGTGTCGCATCGGAGAGTGATGCAAATTTCGCAACAGGGCAGCAAAGTTTAGGAACACAAGAAAATCAAAATGGTGTTCCTTTAGAAGAAGAGAATCTGAATGAAACCTCACAAAATGTGGCAGATGATTCCGTAGATCTTTCACTTTGGAACAATGCATATACAGATACGTCAAATGGAATAACGATGAATTTCACTGCCAGTGTTAAACATAATGGGCAGGAGACGGATTTGGATCAGGTAACAAAAGTATTCGAAGGTGATGAGTTTAACTTAAAATATAAATGGGAGTTAGATAACAGTGCCATTCCAAGAGATGGAAATCCTATTTATATCAAAGTAAATTTTAATGATTTGAATAACCTTGAATTGATATCCGGAAAACAGGATATTATGCTTGAAGGAAAAAAAGTAGGTTATATTTATATTAGTAATGGTTATGCATATATATGCCTTGATAATCAGACTTTCTTGACGGAAAACACAAGAAAGGGAGATGGAACAATATATGGAAATGTAAAGCTGACGGAAACCGATAAGGGATCCGGAGATAAAATAACGATTGGAACTGCAAAGAAAAAAGTTTCAGATGTGATTTACGATGATGGAACCGCAACAAGTACATTGACAGTACAGAAAGCAACCGATGGAAAAGCAACCTATGACAAGAGTACAAATACGTGGAAGCAGTCATATAAGTTGACATTAAAAACGACTGGCTCTGTGTCCGGGGTATCTTTGACAGATAGTTTAGGTGCAAACTTAAAGAATATCTCCAATATCAAGATTGCAAGCAGCAATGATTCAAATGTCACTGCGAATACCATATATGGAAGCTTTGGTGCTCTGGCAAATGCTTTGAACAAACTTGGTTCATCGGATGGCAGTACTACGACCGTGGAAGTTACTTATGATGTAGAGACAGATGAAGGTATTTTTGATCCGGATAATGCGAATAGTACTTCTTATACGAATACAGTAGATTATACATATAAGAATAATAAAAAAGAGACAAAAACGGGAACTACATCGGCAACTTACGATGTGACAAGACCGGAAGTAAAGAAAACAGGGTTACTGGATAAAACTTCTAAGGTTGTGACATGGACGATTACGATTGATCTGAAGGATTATGCAGGAGAGTATACTTCTTTGGATGCACTTCTTGGCTCTGGAACTATCGTAGATATGCCGGAGATTGGATCAGCATTATGTGATAAGGATGGCAATCTGCAGGGAGGTACAAGCCAGACGCTGCCTGCTTCTGCTTTTAAGGAAAACAATGGTGTATATACGGCGACTGTTTATACAAAGGTAACAGATAATTATATGGATTCTGCGACCAAACTGGATGTGAAAAATGATGTAACTCTTACAACAGATAAGGGCTATAAATATATGGGAACCGGAACTGTGCAGACACCAGGAAAAGATTGGACTATCGAAAAGCATGCGGTGAAAATGCAGGATGGATATATTTACTGGACGGTTTCTGTGAAGGACATTCCGGAAGACCTGACAAATGTATATATCAAGGATAATATGCAAAAATATTGGAATAATCCGGGAAGCATGTCAGGCATATATAACACAAAGATTACATTTACAAGAAAAGATAATTCATCGTTTGATGTAGATGTAACTGATTCGAATGATGCTAATATTGACAATGAATATGTGACATATACACCAGACACTGCAGGAAATAATCAAGGATATGATTATAAGTTTGCGTTTAAAGATAGTCTCTTTACAGGATCGAATCCGGTAAAGGAAATAACATTAGAATACAAGACTAAGATTTTGGATACTGATTTGAATCAGGTACAGAGAAATTATAAAAACGAAGCAAACATTTATTATTCTGCAAATGGCAAGGAAGAGAAAAAAAGTGATGAGGATGTATATACAAATCCATTGCCGCCTTTGAATAAGACGGTTACAGCGAAGGTAGACGAAACAGGTAAAATCAGCTACATGTTAGATGTGTCATTGAATTCCATGGCGCTTTCAGGTGGAGAATCTGTTACGATTGCGGATACATTACCAACGGATATGAAATTATCTTCCAGCATGATAACTGCATACTTCTATGTCAGGGATGTAGCGCATAATACAGCGGGTAAGTTATCGGATATGTCGTATTATGCAGGTGGAGCAACGATACCGAACATTGGTCTTCAGACAAGTGAAACGAATGGAATTGCAAGTTTTACGATTCCGGTTACTGCGGATTATATTGCTTTGATGAATGCCATTGACAACTATTCAGCGGGAACAGAGACACATATCCGGATTGAGTATACGACAGAAGTAACAAGTTTGGAGGATTTTGCAAAGAAGGGATCGGAAACCTTTACGAATTCTGCTCAGCTAAAGATAGGAAGTACGAATGTTGGAACACCAGTATCAACGACAACGACGTTGAAAGCACCTGCATTGGTATCGAAGGACGGAGTATTTTACGGTACCTATGATAACACGACAGGTGCAGATAACAGTAAATATAATACAGCGGAGTATACGATCGAAGTCAACAAGGGTGCTTATGATCTGGTACCGGGAGATGGAAAATTAACGGCTGTGGATAAACTTGGTACTGCATTCTCTTATAATATGCAGAGTATCAAGGTATACGAAGTAAATGGCGGTACAGAAACACCATTGACAAGTGGAACCGATTATACAGTCAGCTATGATGGATCTTCGAATTCACTTAGGTTTGAATTACCGGATAGCAAGTATTTGAAGATAACTTATACAACGAGGTGTAATCTGAAGTTTACACAAGGCAATAGTTCGATTACTTTGACGGATGAACAATCCTCTAATACATTTACGTTGAACGGATATCAGGCGGATCAGGGTGGATCGAAAACATTCCAGGGACAGGTGTTCACAAAAGGACAGCATGAGGCAGAATCCAATTATGGCTCGATTGAGTTATACAAATACTGGACAGATGCGGCTGGAACGACACATGCACTGAAAGATTCTACATTCCGTTTGTATGAAGCAACCTATGATTCTGCGACGGGAACCATGACGAGAGGTAACTTGGTACGGGATACGGATGTGCTGAAAGTAACCGATGAGGTTGCTGGTAAGTTGACAATTGATCGATTGAATTATGATCAGATTTATGAGTTGGTCGAAGTATCTGCTGCAGAGGGATTTGATGTTCGGGCGGATTCGTTCTACTTCGTGCTTCAAAAGTCATCCAGTATAACGATTCCGAGCGGATACGAAGGAAAGACATTCACGAATGATACGGGATATAATTTGCCATATGAGAATGAAAAGTCTAAGTACTATACAGGTTCTTTCAACTTCTCAGCTACAAAGCAGTTGGATGGCACAACCGCTTATGCAAGTGGCAACACCTATACCTTTAAGAATTTTGCAGTGGAAGAGGTATCAGCAGACGCTGCAAACGCTACCAAGGTAAAGGATATTACGACCGGAACAACTGCTGGAAATACAACGGGAGCGATTACATTTGCAGATAAGGTAAGTTATAGTTCTGCAACAACAGGAGATGTTGGAAAACATTACTATAAGGTTTATGAGACAAGCTCTGGGTACACAGATGTAACAACGGATACGAACTATTATATTCTGACGGTAGATGTTGCATTGGATAATGCTACAAATCCGACAAAGCTGGTTGCAACATGCAGTAAGATTACGAAGTATAACAGTGCAGGAACCGGTACCACGGCTTCAGAGGTTGTATTTAATAATACGACCGTGACTACGACGATTCAGGGTACAAAATCATGGGTTGGTGATACCACAGCAGATCGTCCGGCTAGCATTCAGGTAAAGTTATATAAGTTGAAACAGGGTGGAAACGAGAATGACGATGCCGATTGGGAGCAGGTCGGAGCAGTCAGGACTGTAGATGCAGCAAGTGCATGGAAGTATTCATTTGGAACATTGCCAAAGTATTATCCGGGAATGGCTACTGAGATTCCATATAAGGTAGTAGAGACAGCGGTCGCTGGATATACGACAAGTTACCCTGCAGGTACTTATGATATCGTGAATACAATGATTCAGACATCCGGCAGCATTACATTTACTGCATTAAAGAAGCTGGATAATGCAACGAACTATTCAGCTAACTATACATTTGCGGGATTTGCAGTGGATGAGCTGAATGCAGATCTGTCAATAAAGACGGCAGGGGCTGCTACAGGAACAACAAATGGAAGTACAAATGGAACCGTAACATTCACACCACTAACATATGATTCTGCAGTGACAGGAAATGTCGGAGAGCACATTTACAAGATTTATGAAAAAGAATCTGGTTATGCAGGTGTTACAAAAGATGATACGTATTATGTAGTCAAGGTAAATGTGACAAAGAATACTGCAGGCAACAAATTGGATGCCGCAGTTACTTCTGTGCAGAAATATGTGAATGGAGCTGCGAGCGGCAGTGCAGGAACAAGCTTAGGTGCCGTCATCTTCGAGAATAAAACGGAAAAAACATCTGTATCGGGCACCAAGACATGGGTAGATACGGGATATGAAGCGTATCGTCCATCCAGCATTGAGTTGAAACTGTATCGATTGAAGAATGGTACGACAGCAGATTGGGAGTATGTAGATACAAAGAGTCTGAGTACAACAGAAACGACGAAGAGCTTTACCTTTGACAATCTGGATAAATACTATGCAGGTACAGATGAGGAAATCCGGTATAAGGTAGAAGAAACACCGGTTTCTGGGTATACGACGAGATATGCAGCGAATGGCTATGATATCACGAATACTTTACAGACAACGAAGGTGTCAATCCGGAAGGATTGGGATGATAATAATGACGCGGATGGATATAGACCGCGGACCCTTAAGGTTTCCTTAATGGAAAATGGAGTTTCCCTGTCGAAGGATATTACATTGACAGCAGGGAATAACTGGACTGCAAGCTGGGGCAATCTGCCGGTTTATAAGAATGGTGTAGAGATCAAGTATTCGGTTGTTGAAGATACTGCAAGCATGCCTGCTTCATATTCACAGAAGTCATCTGTAATCCAGAAGCAGAGTGATGGAACGTATCTGGCGGTTATCACAAACCAGTACTCGATGGATAAAGTCAGTCATACAGTGACAAAGGTATGGGATGATAATAACAACCGCGATGGATTGCGGACACCAATTACAGTACGACTTATAGCGGATGGCACAGCTGTTACAGATCCGGAAGCAACGAAGGAATTGAATGAGACCAATCATTGGACATACACGTGGAATGATCTGAACAAGCAGAATGCGGCAGGTACGGATATTGTGTATACGGTTGAAGAAGTTGGTACAGTTAGCGGTTATACAACGACTGTTGTGACATCAGGATCAGCGACAACGATTACGAATAAACGTACAGTTCGGACAAGAAATATCACAGTCAATAAAGTATGGGCGGATAATAATGCTACATCCCGTCCGACGAGTGTAGATGTTCAATTATATGCAAATGGTTCCGCGGTTGGAGCCGCTGTAACACTGGAAGATGCAAATCACTGGACTTATACATGGAATGACCTTCCATATAATGAGGCTGGTCAGCAGATTGTATATACAGTCAAGGAGGTCGCTGTACCACAGGGTTATGGCGTATCCTACAGTCCGATGACAGTTGATGCAACAGGAAATGGTTCTATCTCAATTACCAATTCTTATCCATCGACAACAAGAACTGTGACAAAGGTATGGGATGATCAGAATAATAATGACCGGAAACGTCCAAGCAACATACAGGTACAGTTAATGTACGATGGAAATGTATATGACACGGTAACTTTGAGTGAAACAAATCATTGGACTTATACATGGACAGAGCTTCCGAAGTACAGTGATGTAGCAGCAAATACAGAATATGTATATACAGTCAAAGAAGTCGATGTACCAGCCGGATATACAGTAAGTTATGTGAAAAAGGATGCTTCCGGAACTATAGTAACAGCCGATGATCCTGGTGAAAATGGTGTATTTGAGGTTACAAATTCATACACAACGCAAAAAGGTAACATCTCGGTTGAAAAGAAATGGGCTGGCGATAATCTGGCAGCAGATAACCATAGTGCAATCACAGTCACGCTTTATAAGAATGGTGTTGCAACGACAAAGACTTTGAAGCTGGATAAGACAAATAACTGGCAGGGTTCATTTACAAATCTCGATAAGTATGAGAATGGTGTAGAGATATCTTATAGCGTGAAAGAGACAGATGTTGCAAATTATGTAGCTTCTTATGTACCGGCAAGTGGAAGTATTGGAGATACGATTGTTGTAACAAATACATATGCCCCGGCGAAGCTTGTGTTGACAAAGACCGTAGCGGGTGGTGTATCCAAAACAGATGCGGAGCAGACAATTCGCTTTGAGGTTGTTGAGGATGCAACCGGTACAAAGACAACCTATAGTCTTGCAGATTTTTCTTATGATACTGCTAGTAAGACGTGGTCAAAGGAAATCAGTTGCAATGCAGGCAGCTATACAGTCAATGAGATTGCTTCAGATGTAGATGGATATACGTTGAGCAAGATCACATATGTGGTAGACGCGCAGACTGCAGTGGAGGGCAAAACGGCATCTGTTGTAATCGGAGATCATGCGACAGCAAATGTTGCATATACAAATACGTATGACAAGATAACGACTGAGACAACAGAAACAACTGAGACGACCGAAACAACGGAAACGACTGAAACAACGGAAACCACAGAAACAACAGATACAACCACAGAGATTACGACGACGGAGACAAGTACTACGAGTACGACAACCACGACGACAACTACTACGACATCTTCCAATACAGTGAAGAAAACAGGCGATGCAGCGCCGATTGCGCCAATCACCATTATAATGATAGTTGCGGCTGTTGGAATAATCATACTTGGTGTTTCCAAAAAGAAACGAAGCGATAAGTAAATAAGTTTTACGAAGAAGGGCTTTCTATAAGCCCTTCTTTTAAGTAAACAGAAGGATTTGAAAATAAATGAAACATACATATTATAAGGAAGCGTTTCAATCGCTGATCACCTTATCCATCCCGACCGTATTAGAAGAGGTGCTGTCGACGCTGCTTCAATATGTTGATACGGCGATGGTGGGACATCTGGGTGAGAAAGCAACGGCAGCAGTCAGCACGACAACAACCATCGGCTGGCTGATCCACTCAATTCCAAGTGCGATTGCGGTTGCTGTGCTGGCGATTGCATCGAAGGCAAATGGAGCCGGGGACGAAGCCAAACTGAAGAAACTGGCTGGACAATCGATACTATATGCATTTACTATCGGAACGTTATTGGAAGTGATCGCGCTTGTGCTGTCCCCGTATATTCCGGTGTGGATGGGCGTTGAACCGGATATTGTAAAACCGGCAAGTGTGTATTTCACAATTACAAGCATTTCACTTGTGTTCCGGGCGTCTTCCCGCGTCTTTTCCGCGATGATTCGATCCATTAAGGATACGAAATCGCCGATGTTTATCAGCGTGGGTGAAAATGTGTTAAATATCCTATTGAATACGGTATTTATATATGGTCTGAATCTCGGCGTGGCAGGTGCGGCAATCGCATCCTGCATCAGTTTTGGAATCGGCGGTATTGCGATGTTCCTGCTGATGCTCAGCAAGACGAAGCTTCGACCAACGCGAGAGGACAGGAGACTCGACCGGGAGATTCTGTCAGAGACATTTACGATTGGGCTTCCGGCACTTGGCACGACTTTCGTAAGCTGCTTTGGATACATTGCGTTTGCGCGGATGGTATCAGGTATGGGAACGACAATATTCGCGGCACATTCGATCGCCATTACAGCGGAGCAGATTGTCTATATTCCAGGATACGGACTGCGTGTGGCGACCAGTACATTGGTCGGAAATGCACTCGGAGAGAAGGATATCCGGAAATTAAAAGCAACGGAGCGGGTATCGATCCTGATCACATTATTGATTATGGTAGTAAATGGTATCGGACTCTACCTATTCGCATATCCATTTATGCGTCTGTTTACGAACTCAGTCAATGCGGCGCGGATCGGAAGTGAGATGTTGCGTCTGGTTTCGTTTTCAGAGCCGTTTTTTGGACTGATGATTGTCTTAGAGGGTATTTCCTATGGTATGGGTCGGACGAAGCATGTGTTCGCGTGTGAGGCGGTCAGCATGTGGGGCATCCGGATATTTGGTACGTTCTTATGCGTGAATGTGTTTGGACTGGGTTTAAAGGCAGTCTGGCTTTGCATGATCGCAGACAATATATGTAAAGCAATTTTGCTGTATATATTCCGCCCGAAACATGTGGAAGAAAATGCTGATGATAGAGGAGAGTTACGGTGAGTATTACAGAATTCGAGAAAATACAATTTTATCTGGCACCGATGGAATCCGTGACAGGATACGTGTACCGGAATGCATATCATGCGATGTTTGGCGATATGGATAAGTACGTGACGCCGTTTATCGCACCGTCAAAGAAGAAATTATTGAAGACGCGGGAGCGAAAGGACGTGGCACCGGAGCACAATCAGGGAATGTATGTTGTTCCACAGATCCTGACGAACGATGCGGAACAGTTCCTTACGACGTGCAATATGCTGGCGGAGCTTGGCTATCAGGAAGTGAATCTGAATCTGGGCTGTCCGATGGCAACGGTCGTATCGAAGAAGAAAGGAAGTGGATTCTTAGAGGATCCTGAACGATTAGACCGGTTCTTTGATGCGGTATTTGAGGGGATATCCAAACTGCCGGAGGAGCGGAGCTGTAAGGTCTCTGTGAAGACGCGGATCGGAGTGGAATTTCCCGAAGAGTTTGCGGATATCCTGCGAGTATATAATAGGTATCCCATCTCCGAAGTGATCATACATCCACGTTTGCAGAAGGACTTCTACAACAATCATCCAAATCTTGGTGTATTTGCGGAAGCACTGAAGGAATGTGTGCACCCGGTCTGTTATAACGGAGATATCTTTACGGTGGAAGATTATCATGTGTTCCGGGAGAAGTTTCCACAGGTAGACCGCATTATGCTTGGAAGAGGTGTAATTGCGAATCCGGGACTGGTACGGGAGATCCGGACAGGGCAGTCGGTAACAACGGCAGAGCTAAAGGAGTACCATGACCGGTTGTATGCTGGGTACCGGGAAGAGATGGACTGTGAGCGGGATGCGCTCTTTAAGATGAAGGAAGTGTGGTTTTATCTGGGTAAGATGTTTCCAGAAGCAGAGCGGGAGCTGAAGAAGGTAAAGAAGGCAGACCGGCCGGAGGAGTATCTGGCTGCGGTGAGAAGTGTATTTACTTTGCCAGTGCATGCGCTGCAATAACCTCCATTGCCTGCATATCCTCTGGTGTGTCGATGTCTGCTAGCTCATAGTGTTGTGTAACCGGTAGGAGTCTTACATGTTCCCTGTGGTTTTGAATCACAGTATTGCCGCCATGTTTTGGAGGTAGTGCAGAAAGATCATCAAAGTAAGCAGATGGAAAAACAACCGGGGAACCGGCAGTATTCTGATCGCAAGTCCGCCAGATTGTATCGGGTGCATTTTTGGCGCAGAAAAGCAATGCACCGATTGTCTCCCGTGAGACGAGCGGCTGGTCTGAAGGCAGGAACAGGCAGTGGCTTGCTTTGTCTTTTATTGCACCGGTTCCAAGTCGGATCATATCGTTCCGGTCCGGCAGATTATGCAGAAGAAATGGGATATCCTGTTTCTTACATATATGTGCAATTTCCGGGTGGATCGTCACAACCAGCCGGTTTTGTCCAAGCATTTCGGTCGCATCAAACGCGTATGCAATCAGTGGTTTCCCATTAAAATCTGTGAGGAGTTTATTGGCACCGAAGCGTTTGCTTTTTCCGGATGCCATGATGATACAGAACGCGTCTCCATAAGGCTTATCTAAATCTACGAGAAAACAATCATCCCGCTTGCAGAGAGAGTCCAGGAAAGGAAGTTTTTGTTTACGGACAACTAAAAGTACATGTTTGGCTGCGAGCAGACGGGAAATTGCTTCCTGATACGCAGGAATTGTCTGTTCCAGATAACCGGTTTCGTCGATGGTTACCCAGTCGGACGGATGACGGATACACATATCCAGAAATTCGATGCCTTTTGTGAGAAATGCTTCCGGAACCGGTTGCATTTTGTTTGTGTTTCCAGGTGCATCTGCCTGATATCTTCCAATCTGGACAGTCTCGCCTGACAGGTTTTCTTTCATATAGACCCCATCTTCGGGTACTACATAGGACGTAAGCCCGGGCATTGGTTGTGGGAAAAGGGCAGAAAGAAGCGTGGACTTTCCGCTTCCGCGGCTTCCGGTCAGAATCAGATGCTTTTTGCTGCTAGCGCGAAAAGATCTCCAGATACAATTTGCGGTTGGCCTGTATGCAGGCATCTCGATACCGTTCATATTTTTCTATCCATTCCTTTCCTTCCTGAGTCAGAGTGCTTCCACCGCCGGATTTGCCACCGACAGTCCTGCTTGTGAGTGGAAATCCCAGTGCATGCTCGGCATTTTTTATCATACGAAGTGCTTTCGAGTAAGCAAGTCCCATGGAGCTTGCAGCTGCACGCAGGGAGCCTTCTGCTTCGATGGCATGCAGCAGACGGCAGGGACCTTCTCCAAAGAATTTTTCATCCTGATCATCGTAAAAAGTAATTTTTGTAACAGCTTTCATATGGACTCCTCCTGTATCATAACAAGGTGTTCGTTCCCGTTTTTGTCGTGGAGCTTTGCGATATTGATTGTACCATAAATCGAGGAAAGCAGCGACTCCATCTTTGAAACAGGAGTCGATTTCGGGGAGATTTTCCCGGAATGTGTGCCATTCGACAGGACAAGGAGCTCGTCACAGGTGTTTAATGCCAGAGAAGGGTCATGGAGTGTGACAAGCGCACAGGCGTCATGGGCAGTCACATATGTCCGCAGGTGCTGCATCATCTGGTTCCGGAACCGGAAATCTAAGGCGCTTTCCGGCTCATCGAGGAGCAGAAGCTTACGAGCGCCGACGAATGTCCGTGCAAGGATACATAACTGTTTTTGTCCTTCACTTAGCTGGTTGTAGTTTTTCTGCTCACGATCGGGAAGACCGACCATCGTGAGAGTTGCTTTGGCATGTTCTTTCATCTGCGCGGTGGGAGGCTGCAACAGCGATAAGTCCGGATGATACCCCATCAGGACAACATCCAGGACTGTCAGATCAATTGTGATTCCGCTTTTTTGGGGGATATATCCACATTGCTTTGCAAGTTCCCGTGCAGAAAGTGATTCCAGTGTATTTTCTGCAAGCAGACAGGAACCTTTGTGCGGGAGGATGTTCGCAATCGCTTTTAAAAGCGTAGTTTTGCCGCATCCATTTGCACCGAGAATACCGGTGATTGTTCCGGGACGCGACGTAAAGCTGATATCGTGTAGGATTTCTTTTCTGCCATATCCGGCAGACAGGTGACTGACTGTGAGCAGACTCATGATTCGCGGTTCCTCCTTACGCATAGATAGACCAAAAATGGTGCTCCGACAAGACTGGTGAAGATACTGACCGGCAGCTCTGTGGAAGCTACGCTTCGTGCCAGAATATCTCCGAGTGTCAGCAGGCAGCCACCGATGATCCCACTTAGAAACATCGTGGATAGCCGGTTGTTTTTGATGATCAGACGTGCACCGTGCGGTGCAAGCAGAGAGATGAAGCTGATAAGCCCGGTCATGCTGATGATTCCGGATGTTGCCAGCGTTGCAATCAGGAGAATCAAAAGCCGGAGATGTTGTGTGTGAACACCGAGCATACGCCCTTCGTCATCGTGCAGGGAAAGCATCATAATCTGCCGGTACAACAAAAAAAGTGCGCTGATACAGAGGATACAGAGAATCACATTTCCTTTGATGGTATAGAGACTGATGCCATTTAAACTTCCCATAATCCAGTATTCGATGGATGCAAGCTGTTTTTCCGGGTCGGCGAGCAGCTTCAGGAAGATGAGCGCGGTCTGGGCTAAGCTGTGTACCGCGATTCCTGCCAACACGATTCCTCTGCCATCCTGCCCGGTAGTGAGGGATGCGAGCATAAGCGCTAGAACAACAGAACCGAGAGCACCGGCAAATGCAGACGCAGTCACTGCCATAGAGCCGGACAGAAACAGGATGCCGAACGCGGCACCGGCGCTGGCACCGGAAGATACGCCGATGATATCCGGTGATGCCAATGGATTCCGGAATACAGTCTGGAAGACAAAACCTGCTACGCCGAGAACGAAACCGCCGATACAGCCGACGATTCCGCGGCTTGCGCGCAATGTCACAAACACCTGCCACTGTCTTGAATCACCGGATATAATTCCGGAGAGTGTGAGTGGGTAGCGGCCGACAAAAAATGAAAAAATCGTCAGAACCGTTAAAATAACGGTTCCGACGATAAGAGTGAATTTAATTTTATTATTTGATTCCATAAAAAGTTTCATAGAACGCTGCCTTTTCTTCTGTATACATATCTGCAGATACCTGATCCGGGTGCAGGATTCCGGCAAGCCAGATGGATGCAAGGATTCCGCCCGGTACAGGACTGTCTAATGCTTCGATATCGCCAGGGATTGCATAGACATTTCCGTTTTTGACTGCGGTGCACTCCTTCAGATTCTCGTCGTTTAATACATCTTCGGGTGTGTATTCTGCATCCGAAGCGAGAATAATATAAGAAGGATCCCATGCCAGAAGCTGCTCGTAGCTGATCTCGGCCCAATAGGTATCCGTGATTTCGGATGCTGCATTTTTACCGCCTGCCAGTTCGATAAGCCCTGACTGATACATCGCTGGACCGGCAGTGGAAAGAAGGGAAGAGTTACCGGCGAGATAGACGCTTTCTGCATCGACGCCGGATAAGTCTTTTTCGAGCATCTCTTTTTTCTCATCAATATAAGAAAGAAGGGCATCTGCGTTTTCCTTTGTATTGGTTGCGGTGGAGACAAGTTCAATCATCTGTTCTAACTGATCTTCGCTTTCCGGATTGACGAGCAGGACAGGGATGTCAAGCTCGGAGAGGCTTTGCGCTGCATCCTTTAATTTCATAGGCAGGATGACAAGCTCTGGGGAGAGGGAAGCGCAGGTTTCTAAGTCAAATTCCTTGGCTGTGCCGACATTTGGAAGCTCGAGGAATTCTGGCGCCGCAAGTTTGTAGATTGGCCGCTTATCTGCTTTTGCTTCGATGCCTGTTACCTTGTCTTTCAGACCGAGTGCAAGCAGGAGACTTGTGGAGATATAGTATCCGCTCACGATTGACTCCGGTTCTTTTTCAATTGTGACTTCACGACCAGCCTGATCGGTGACCGTGACCGGATAGACCGTCTGCGCATCAGAGCCCTCTTCACTGGCATCTGCGGGGGTGCTGTCTGCCGTTGTAGCAGCATCCGATATGGAGGCTGCCGGTGCTTCTGTGACAGCTGCTTCCGTTGTTGTGGTTGTGTCTGTGGATGCAGGTTTGCCGCATCCGATCAGAGAGAGCAGCATCAGGCTGATGAGTATAAGTGCTACATGTTTTTTGAATCTTTGTTTCATGATAAAAGCCCTTTCGTTGTACTTTTGATAATACAACGGTATTGTAACAAAACCGCTTTTCAAAGGCAAGTATTTTTACTATAATATAAAATTGGAAAAAAGCGGTTAGAGAAATAGAAGGAGCTTTTATGGTAACAATACAGAATTATGTTCGTGTAAAAAATCTGGAAGAAGCTTATACGCTGAACCAGAAAAAAGGAAGCATGATCCTCGGTGGAATGCTTTGGACGAAGATGCAGGATCGGACAATCCAGACGGCAATCGATCTGTGCGAGCTGGGACTTGACAGGATTGATGAGAACGCGGATGCATTTTTTATCGGTGCGATGGTGTCTCTGCGTGAAATCGAGCTGCATGAAGGTCTGTATGCATATACACAGGGCGCAGTCAGAGATGCCTTAAAGGATATTGTCGGTGTTCAGTTCCGGAACCTGGCAACTGTCGGCGGCAGTATCTGGGGACGGTTTGGTTTCTCGGATGTCCTGACGATGTTCCTTGCTATGGATACATACGTGGAACTGTTTCAGGGCGGTATAATTCCGCTGCAGGAGTTCGCCGAGAAAAAACCGGACCGGGACGTGCTTGTGCGTCTGATCGTGAAGAAAACACCGGGTGTCTATGCGTATGCATCGGTCCGTAATCAACGGACAGATTTCCCGGTTCTTGCATGTGCAGCGGCAAATGTTTCCGGTACATACCGGATTTCTGTCGGTGCGAGACCGGGCAGAGCAATCTGTATCACGGATGAGGAAGGATTTCTCACAGACGGAATCACGGAAGAGCGTGCAAAACAGTTTGCAAAATGGGTAGAGACAAAAATCCCGACAGCCGGCAATCACCGGGGCAGTGCGGCATACCGCACACGTCTTACAGGTGCGCTTTGCTATCGGTTAACAAAGAAAATCGGAGAGGAGCAGGCATAGACATGGATATCAAAATCAAAGTAAATGGAACACTGATTTGTGAATCAGTATCGCCGGATCTTCTGCTCCTTGATTTTCTGCGGAAGCATGGCTGCTACAGTGTGAAGCGCGGTTGTGAGACCGCAAATTGCGGGCTTTGTACCGTGCTTTTAGATGGAACCCCGGTCTTGTCATGCTCGGTGCTTTGTGCAAGAGCGGATGGACATGAAGTATATACGCTCGAAGGACTGCAGGAGGAAGCATCCGGTTTTGTTGGATTTATCGCAGACCAGGGGGCTGATCAGTGTGGATTTTGCAATCCGGGATTTGTCATGAATACGATTGCATTGCTCCGGGAGAATCCGGATCCTTCGGATGATGAGATACGCGCGTACCTGGCAGGAAACTTATGCCGGTGTTCCGGATACGAAGGACAGCTCCGGGGAATCCGAAATTACCTGGACTATATAAATAGGAAGAAGCAGGGAAAGGAGTAAGCGATGGAACATAAGAATTACAATGCCATTCACAAATCAGTCCGGAAGAAAGACTCCATGCAGCTGCTGCTGGGAAAACCGGTGTATACAGATGATATCACGGGCCCTGCGCTTGTCGTGAAGCTTCTGCGCAGTCCGCATGCCAATGCGATTGTGGAAGAAATCCATACAGAAATTGCAAAGAAAATTCCGGGCGTGGTGGATATCTATACATGGGAGGATGTGCCGAAGACGAGGTTTGCAATCGCAGGTCAGACTTATCCGGAACCATCTCCGTATGACCGGTTGATTATCGACCGGCACGTGCGATTTGTGGGAGATGTTGTCGCAATCATTGCAGCAGAGGATGAAAAAGCGGCATGCAAAGCGATGAAGCTTGTGAAAGTGAAATACAATGTGTTAGAGCCGGTGCTTGATTTTCACAAAGCGAAGGATAATCCGGTGCTTGTGCATCCGGAGGATGACTGGTATCCGCCGGTTGATGTGGGCGGTGATGCAAAACGGAATGTGATCGCACATGAATTAAGCGGAGATGGAGATGTCGATGCCGTGATTTCGGACTGTGAGGTATCATTTTCCCATGCTTATCATATGCGTGCGTTCAACCAGGCAATGATGGAAACATTTCGCACATATACATGTCTTGACCGGTATGGAAGACTGCATGTGATTTCTTCGACACAGATTGTTTTCCATGTGCGCCGGATTTTATCGAGAGCGCTTGGAATCCCGAAAAGCAAAATCCGCGTGGAAAAACCGCGGATCGGTGGTGGATTTGGCGCGAAGCAGACTGCAGTCAGCGAAGTGTATCCGGCGTTTGTGACGATGCAGACGGGGCGTCCGGCGAAACTCATCTTCACAAGGTACGAAAGCCATATCGCAGGTTCGCCGCGGCATGAGATGGAAGTCACTGTCCGGTTGGGTGCAGACCGGGACGGACATATCCGCGGACTTGATCTGTACACACTTTCCAATACAGGTGCATATGGGGAACATGGACCGACGACGGTCGGGCTTAGCGGACACAAGTCAATTCCACTTTATACAGGAGGACTTGAGGCGTTTCGGTTTGGTTATGATGTCGTCTATACAAATACAATGGCGGCGGGCGCTTATCGCGGCTATGGCGCAACCCAGGGAATCTTTGCTCTGGAGTCCTCGGTCAATGAGCTTGCGGAGTCGCTTGGCATCGATCCGACGCAGATTCGGGAGAAAAATATGCTCCGGGAGGGCATGAAGATGCCGGCGTATTATGGAGAGACTGCAAATGCCTGCGCGCTTGACCGCTGTATGGCAAGATGCCGTGAGCTTTTTGGCTGGGAAGAGAAATATCCGGTCCGGGAGATGGGCGATGGAAAAGTGCGGACTGCCGGTGTTGCGATGGCGATGCAGGGTTCCTGTATATCCAACGTCGATGTCGGTTCTGCAACTGTGAAGCTGGCTGATGATGGAACGTTTAACCTGATCATCGGTGCGGCAGATATGGGAACCGGCTGTGATACGATTCTGGCACAGATGGTGGCGGAGTGTATGGACTGCTCTGTGGATGACGTGGCAGTATTTGGTGCAGATACGGACGCATCTCCGTATGATTCCGGTTCTTATGCATCTTCGACTACCTATGTAACAGGAAAAGCAGTAGAACTTGCCTGCGAGGAACTGAAGAAAAAACTGTGTGCGATTGCGGCGGGAATGCTTGGATGTGAGCCGGAAGAAACGGTATTCGAAGATGGGTGTGTGCGGAAGATTAACACAGACGAGCGTGTCACACTGGCGCAGATCAGTGTGAAGGATCAGGTGGCAAATGATATTGCAGCGGTTGCGACTGCATCGCATTCTTCACCGGTTTCTCCACCGCCATATATGGTTGGTATGGTGGAAATTGAGCTTGACCGCTATACCGGGGAGGTAAAAATCCTCGATTATGTGGCAGTTGTGGATTGTGGAATCGCAATCAACCCGGCACTTGCACGTATCCAGGCAGAGGGTGGGATCGTGCAGGGAATCGGTCATACGTTGTTTGAGAATATCACATATGATGAAAACGGAAAACCGGTTGAGTCCAATTTTATGCAATATAAAATCCCAACGCGGCTGGACATGGGACACCTACGGGTTGAGTTTGAGAATAGCTACGAGCCGACAGGTCCATTTGGCGCAAAATCCATCGGGGAAATCGTGATCAACACACCGGCACCGGCGATTGCTCATGCAATTTACCGGGCGACAGGTGTATGGCACAGAGAACTTCCGATCACACCGGAGAAGATATTGATGTCGATGCCGGAAGATGATTTTAGATAAGCAAATACCAAAGACAAGGAGAAAAACAGATGAAAAAGAGTTTTAAGTTATCGGATGCGGCATTTCAGATGGATGGAAAGATGCCGCTTGCGCAGGCAATTCCTCTTGGATTGCAGCATGTTTTGGCAATGTTTGTTGGAAACCTTACACCGCTTTTAATCATCACAGGTGCCTGTGGAATCGCAGGAGGAGAGTTTGCCGGGCTGCAGCTTTCCCTGCTTCAGAATGCAATGCTTGTTGCAGGAATTGTGACATTGGTGCAGCTTTTTGCAATCGGTCCGGTCGGCGGACGTGTACCGATTATCATGGGTACATCATCCGGGTTTATTGGTGTATTTAACAGCGTTGCAGCAACGATGGGGGGCGGTGTATCTGCATATGGAGCAATCATGGGGGCATCAATTTTAGGCGGCTTTTTTGAGACGGTGCTTGGGTTCTTTTTAAAACCGCTCCGGAAGTTTTTCCCATCGGTTGTGACAGGTACAGTTGTTATGTCCATCGGTTTAAGCCTGATTTCTGTTGGAATCAATTCTTTTGGCGGTGGAAACAAGGCGGAAGATTTTGGCTCGATGGAGAATCTGCTGCTGGCACTTTTTGTGTTGATTGTGATATTGATCTTCAAGCATTGCACAAAAGGATTTTTGAGTTCTTCCTCGATTTTATTGGGTATTATTGCTGGATATATTGCTGCAATCGTTATGGGATTTGTGCTTCCTACGACCGGGGTGACTGCCGATGGCGTCGAGTATACAAAAGCGTGGGTGCTGAACTGGGACAAGGTAGCAGATGCTGCATGGTTTGCTATCCCGAAGATCATGCCGGTCAAGCCGGTATTTGATATGCGTGCAATTCTGCCGGTTATGATCATGTTTATTGTTACAGCGGTTGAAACAGTTGGAGATATCTCCGGTGTTATGGAAGGCGGTCTGGGACGGGAAGCAACCGATAAGGAGCTGTCCGGTGGTGTTATGTGTGATGGACTTGGATCTTCGCTTGCTGCCTGTTTTGGTGTCCTGCCGAATACGTCTTTCAGCCAGAATGTCGGACTTGTTGCCATGACAAAGGTTGTGAATCGGTTTGCGCTTGCAACGGGAGCTGTGTTCCTGATTCTCTGTGGACTCTGTCCGAAGCTTGCGGCGCTTATTTCTATCATGCCGCAGTCAGTACTCGGTGGTGCCGCAGTTATGATGTTTTCTTCGATTGTATTCAGTGGAATCCAGCTGATCACGAAGAATCCGATGAATTCGCGTAATCTCTCCATTGTCTCTGTAGCGCTCGGTGTTGGCTATGGTATGGGAGCAAATCCGGATATCCTTGTCCATGCACCGAAGCTTGTACAGCTTGTGTTTGGTGGCTCTGGAATCGTGCCTGCTGCGATTGTGGCAATCCTGTTGAATATTGTACTTCCAAAAGAGAAAGAAGAACAGTAAAGTATCTGGCTGTGGTGGGAAGTGTATTTCGGGGATAGAATGCAAGGGGTAACAGTAATATTACAAATGAGGAGGCGAGGTATGAGGAACAAAACAAAGAGAAGGCTTTACAGAGTTATTTCGTTATTGGTGTGCATGCTGATGGTTGTTATGAACATACACATCGTGCAGGTACATGCGGCAGAGAAAAGCTATCAATACTGTCAGACCAAAACGGAAAAAGGTGTAACATTCAAGGTAGAATGGGATGAACCGAAATTAGGGGAAGAAACGGTATTTCACTTGTCGGCGACAGGAGGAAATGCGTCAAATAAGTATTTTATGACATCACCAAACTATTCGAATCCCGGAAGCACAGAACGGGAAATGCTTGTGGATCCAACCTATAGTGAATGGAAAAACTATACAAAAGAGTGCAGTACCTATGACTTGAAGTTCAAAATGACCGCGTCGGGAACGTATTATTTCCGGTTTTACGTGATGAATATGTCTTCGCCGGTTGTGTACTTTTCTATAGATGTGACGATATCCGTCTCTGACGCGGATCATCCAAGCGTCGATTCCGTTGTGAAATCCGCAGTTGCGCAGTGCAACAGGGAAACAACAGGTTCTGACTATGACCGGGCATTGTGGCTGCATGACTGGTTGAATGCGCAAATAGAGTACGACAATATGCATGCGTGGTGTTCCGCAGAAGGTGCACTGACGAGAGGATTAGGAACCTGCGAGGGCTACCAGCGGGCGTATGCGAAGCTTCTGACGGCTGCGGGTATTCCGAATGAACGAATCGAAGATAGGGCAGATAATCATACATGGAATGCCGTGAAGTTAGACGGCGAGTGGTATCAGGTCGATTGCACGTGGGATGATACATCGGAACATTGGTATGATTTTGACCAGAGATATATGTATTTCGGCTTGACCGATGAACTGATGGCGATTGCCCATCCGCATCATGCAGATCTGTATACGACATCCGGGTACCAGGCACGTTCGACAAGCCTTGCGAATAATTATCTTGTGAGAAATGGAGATGCGGCAAAGTGGGCAGAAGCGTACCGGGCGCGGATACAGGCAAAGCTTGGTGCGAGGGAGACGACATTTACAATTGCGGCTGATAACAGCAGTTATCCGCCAAGCTATTCCGGAATACTGAATGGTATAACTGCCTATGCGATCAATCAGATGAATTGGTCATACGGCAATCTTGATGTGAGTCTGCAGGCAACAGGAAGTGCGACACAGTTCGCATTTCAGGTTTCTTATGCGGAAGAACATATGGAGCACAGATGGGATGCGGGAACTGTGACGAAGGCAGCGACTTGTACACAGAAGGGGATTCGGACTTATAGATGTACAGCGGCTGGCTGTAAGCAGACAAGGACAGAGGAGCTTCCGGCACTTGGACATAGCATGACCAGAGTTGTATCCGAGCGGGTTGCACCGACGAATCAGAATGATGGCAGGGAACGGGTGATTGGCTGTTCCAGATGTGATTATACAGAAGGAGGTGCTGCAATCTCGAAGCTCGCGTCGGTTGCGTACAGTACGCATGTGCAGTCGATTGGCTGGCAGGATGTGCGATATAATGGAACGATGGCAGGTACATCGGGGATGGCGAAGCGACTTGAGGCGATACGGATCAATATTCAGAACGATTCCAATCTTGGGATTCAGTATACGACGCACTGTCAGACCTATGGCTGGCTTCCTTGGTCCTACAATGGAGAGACGAATGGAACGAGCGGGGAAAGCAAACGGTTAGAGGCGATTAAGATTCAGCTTACCGGTGCTGATGCCGGTAAATACGACGTATATTACCGGGTGCATGTACAGTCATTTGGCTGGCTTGGATGGGCGAAGAACGGCGAACCATCCGGTACAGCTGGACTGGCAAAACGTCTCGAGGGAATCCAGATTGTTGTCCTGCCTGCAGGCAGTGCAGCGCCATCTGTGAATTATGCAGGCGTGAATGTATCCGGCTCTGCGTATCGTACAAGAGCGTATGTAAATGGAACATCGTCAAACAGTATTGTGATTCCGGGGTACAACAATCAGCCGAATGTCATGTACAAGACACATGTGCAGTCATTTGGATGGCAGAATTGGAAGCTGAACGGAGATTGCTCTGGTACATTCGGCAAGAGCAAACGGCTGGAAGGAATCCAGATCCTTCTGGTGCCGAAAGGGGCAGCAGCACCGGCATCGAATTATGGTGGGATGATACAGAATAATCCGAGTACGTTTATAGCACGATAACAGAGATAAAAAATAAGCAAGAGATGAACTCTTGCTTATTTTTGTGGAATACGGGTGGGGGGACTTGAACCCCCACGGGAACTCCCACTAGAACCTAAATCTAGCGCGTCTGCCAATTCCGCCACACCCGCATGTGAATTGTGAAATTAATATATTATAATATGAAAGAACGAAAGCTGAATCCATGCCCCTCCGTAAGCTGCGCTTACTTCGGTCACGGGCTGTCGCCCTATCATCTGTCGTAACTGCGACCTCCTGTGAGCAAACTCCCATCGGTCTCGTTACTTCCAGCTGGCATGGCTTGTAGCTTTCGCGAAAATTCCGCCACACCCGCATATGTATGAATAAAAAATTAGCAGATGAATTCATCTGCCAAAGAGTGAGCCACGGGGGAATCGAACCCCCGACAACTTGATTAAAAGTCAAGTGCTCTACCGACTGAGCTAGTGGCCCATATAAAATAAAAAAGCTGGGCTAGTTGGATTCGAACCAACGAATGCAGGAGTCAAAGTCCTGTGCCTTACCGCTTGGCGATAGCCCATTAAAAACCTACTCTTGCAAAGCCTGCAATCTAAAAGAAGAGGGTGGATAGAGGGACTCGAACCCTCGGCCTCCAGAGCCACAATCTGGCGCGCTAGCCAACTGCGCCATACCCACCATATAATATAAAAATGTGCCCGAAGGGATTCGAACCCCCGACCCACGGCTTAGAAGGCCGTTGCTCTATCCAGCT